>Ga0182015_10000014_pt1 | contig 211523 bp, 208 predicted proteins | sample 712P3MmetaG_FD_120478 | JGI IMG/M metagenome (GOLD analysis project Ga0182015, IMG submission 120478) | Permafrost microbial communities from Stordalen Mire, Sweden - 712P3M metaG | ecosystem: Environmental > Terrestrial > Soil > Wetlands > Permafrost | place: Sweden: Stordalen | collected...
ACTCATCCAAAACCTGTCCCGACTCTGGGACGAAGGCCATTCGACGGCGGAAATCGGTCGCCGCCTCGGCATCAGCAAGAACGCGGTGGTCGGCAAGGCGCATCGCCTGGCGCTGACGCCGCGCCCCTCGCCGCTCAAGCGTCCGCCGGTGCGCCAGACGCCGGTGGCGGCGGTGGGAAGCGGCAGCTGCTCCTGGCCGAGCGGTCATCCGGGCGAGAAGGATTTCGGCTTCTGCGGCAAGCGTCCGATGGCCGGCAAGCCTTACTGCGCCGAGCATGCGGCGATGGCCTATGTCCGGCCGAAGAGTCACAACGCGGCCTGAATCGCGTCACGGCATTCTCTGCGCAAAATAAAAAGCGCGGGCTCTAGCGGTTGCGCCAGAGCCCGCGTTTTGCCGTGCGCGCGGCGCCCTCGGCCGGCAGGTAATCGTAGCTCTGCGCCGAATCCGCCAAAGCGAAACCCTGAATCACGAGATAGCGCCCGAGATCGTTGCCCTGCTCGTCGAGACAGATCGCCGCGGTCTCGTCGCTGCGCTGTCCGGGCGGCACGCGGCAAGCGACGATGGGATGACCGTTGAGCTGCGTCTGCAGCGCCGCCTGGGCGGCGATGTCGCAGGCACCGCCCTTGCCTTCGTTGCAGCGATCCTGCGCCAGCGCCGAGCGAACCCCGAAGAGCGTGACCGCTTTGCCCTGTATGTCCAGCGCCAGCGGCCCGGCCGCCTTCGCGCGCCCGCTGAAGACCGGCGGATTGGCGACGACGGGCGACTGGCTGCGCGGCCCGGCGGAGGGATATTGCGGCGCCGGCGCCAGCGTGACGGAGGCCACCGCGCCGTTGCGCGAACGGGCGCCCGGCCCGACCGAGGGAACGTAGGTCGAGGGCGGCGTCCCGGCGCGCGTCGACGGCAAGACCCGGATGGTCTTGCCCTGACGGTCGCTCAGGATGACGGGGCCGATGGTCGTCGGATTCTCATCCTCGGGCACGGTGTGGAAATTGCGCGGCGCGATGGTGACCGTCGGCAGCTCAGGCACGTCGTCGGGCGCCGTCGCCGGCGGGCTCGATCCCTCCGGCAGCGGCGGCGATGGCAGTCCCGACAGCGCCGGCGCCAGGATCAGTGAATCGGCACCGCCCATCGGCGACAGGCGTAGCGCCAGCGAGGTGTCCGGCGATAGCTCCGCCGGCGCGGCCGATTGATCCGCCGATGCCGGTGCCGATGCGGCCGGCGCCGGCGGGAGCGCAGCGCTTTCGACCGGTGCCGCGCGGCGATGCGCCAGCCAGGCGATGCTTCCCACGGCGATGAGACAGATGCCGAGCGCGATCAGCAATTGCCTGCGCACCACCGCCACGCGGGCGCGGCGCGTCCAGGGTTCCCGTACCGGGTTGTTTTCGCTTGACATAGAGCGGCTAGGTCTGCGCCATCTGGAGCCCGAATCGGTCTTGTTCACGACAAGATCAGCTACCGAGGTCATAGCATGGGTTCGTTCAGCTTGGTGCATTGGCTGGTGGTGCTTGCCATCGTCGTCCTGCTGTTTGGGGCGGGCAAGCTGCCGCGAGTCATGGGTGATTTTGCCAAGGGCATTAAGGCCTTCAAATCCGGCATGAAGGAAGACGACACCGCCGAGGTCAAGCCGGCGCAGCAGGTGCGGCCGCCCGCCCCCAATGCCGATGCCGCCGACCATTCGGCGCATGACCGCGGCTGATTGCCGGCGGTTGCGCTCGCCATGAGCGACGCGCGCTTCAAGCCCTTGGCCGAAAGCGAAATGAGCCCGGCGCAGCGTCGCGTCGCGGCCGCCATCGCCGAGGGCCCACGTAAGACCATGCGCGGCCCGTTCCATCCGCTGATCCGCAGCCCCGAGCTCGCCGACCGCGTGCAGCAGCTCGGCCGCTACATGCGTTTCGAGACCAAGCTGCCGCCGGCGCTGAAGGAGCTCGCCATCCTGGCGACGGCGCGTCACTGGGGCGCGCAATTCGAGTGGTACGCGCATCGCAAATTCGCACTCGAGGCCGGCGTCAGCGCTTCGCTGTGCGACGCCCTCGCCAAGGGCGAACGGCCGAAGAGCCTGTCCGACGACGAGGCGCTGATCCTCGATTATGTGCAGGAGCTGCTGCGCAGCAAGGCGGTCAGCGACGCCACCTTTGCCCGCGCGCAAAAGCGCTTCGGCGATGAGGGCGTGATCGATCTCACCGTCTGCGTCGGCTATTACGGCTTGGTCGGTCTCGTGCTCAACACCGACCGCACGCCGATCCCCGCCGGCGAGACGCCGCTGCCGTCGCTGCGGGGCTGAGTCCGGCGCCATGCGCGTCGACGATTTCGATTTTCCGCTGCCGCGCGCGCTGATCGCGAGCCGCCAGGCGAATCCGCGCGACGGCGCGCGGCTGCTCGTCGTCGGCGAGAGCTTGACCGATCGGCATGTTCTCGAGTTGCCCAGCCTGTTGCGCGCCGGCGATTTGCTGGTGTGCAACGATACCCGCGTCATCCCGGCCCGGCTTTACGGCACGCGTGGTGCCGCCGCCATCGAGGCGACGCTGCATCGCGCCGAGACGCCGCGGCAATGGCGCGCCTTCATCAAGGGCGCCAAGCGGCTTAAGCTCGGCGACATGGTTGTTTTCGGCGACGGCTTTTCGGCGCAGATCGCGGCCAAGCATGACGAGGGCGATGTCAGCCTGCTGTTCGATTGCGAGGGCGCGCAATTTCGCGCCAGGCTGGAGCGCTTCGGCGCCATGCCGCTGCCGCCCTATATCAAGCGCCCACGCGGCGGCGACGACAGCGACAAGGCCGCTTACCAGACGGTTTTCGCGGCCAAGGACGGCGCGGTCGCCGCCCCGACCGCCGGCCTCCATTTCACGGCAGCTCTGCTCGGTGCGCTCGAGCGCGCCGGGATCGGCGTTGCCACCGTGACGCTGCATGTCGGGGCGGGGACTTTCCTGCCGGTCAAGGTGGCCGACACATCAGATCACCGCATGCACAGCGAAACCGGCGAGATTTCAGCCAAGGCGGCGCAGCGCATCAACGCCGCGCGCGGCGCCGGCGGACGCATCGTCGCGCTCGGCACCACCAGCCTGCGGCTCATCGAAAGCGCCGCCGATCCCGACGGCGCGATAGCCGCCTTCAGCGGCGAGACCGACATTTTCATCACCCCGGGCTACCGCTTCCGCACCATCGACCTGCTGTTCACCAATTTCCATCTGCCGCGCTCGACCCTGTTCATGCTAGTGGCGGGCTTTGCCGGGCTCGAGCGGATGAAGCGCGCCTATGCCCATGCGGTGGCGCAGAGCTATCGCTTCTTCTCCTATGGCGATGCTTGCCTACTCCATCCCGAGCACGCGGCATGAGCCTCGCTTTCACCATGGCGGCGGAGGACGGCAAGGCGCGGCGCGGAAAACTCGTCACCGCGCATGGCGAGGTGGAAACCCCGGCCTTCATGCCGGTCGGCACCGCCGCGACCGTCAAGGCGATGAAGCCGGGCGACGTCGCCGCGGCGGGCTTCGCGATGATCCTCGCCAATACCTATCACCTGATGCTGCGCCCCGGCGCCGAGCGCGTCGCCGATCTCGGCGGGTTGCATAAATTCATGAACTGGCCGGGTCCGATCCTGACCGATAGCGGCGGCTTTCAGGTCATGTCGCTGGCCAAGCTGCGCCTCATCGACGAGACCGGCGTCACCTTCCGCTCGCATCTCGACGGCAGCAGCCACACCTTGTCGCCCGAGCGCGCGATCGAGATCGAGCGGCTGCTCGATGCCGATATCGCCATGGCTTTCGACGAATGCACGCCCTTCCCCGCCAACGAGGAGGAGGCGCGCCTCTCCATGGCGCGCTCGATGCGCTGGGCCGAGCGCTCGAAGCAGGCCTTTAAGGACACGCCGGGCTACGGGATTTTCGGCATCAACCAGGGCGGAATCTATCCGAGCCTGCGCCAGGAATCGGTAAAGGCGCTGCTCGCCATCGGCTTCGACGGCTATGCGCTGGGCGGTCTCGCCGTCGGCGAGGGACAGGAGGCGATGTTCCAGGTGCTCGACGAGACGGTGCCGGCGCTGCCGCGCGACCGGCCGCGCTATCTGATGGGCGTCGGCAAGCCGGCCGATATCGTCGGCGCGGTGACGCGTGGCATCGATCTGTTCGATTGCGTGCTGCCAACGCGCTCGGGCCGCACCGCGCAGACCTTCACCCGCTTCGGTACGGTCAATCTGCGCAATGCCCGGCACATTGACGACCCAAGGCCCTTGGACGAGACGTGCAACTGCCCGGCCTGCACGCAGTACGGTCGCGCCTATCTCCACCATCTGGCGCGGTCCGACGAAATCCTCGGCAGCATGCTGTTGACCGAGCATAATCTTCGCTACTATGGCGCGCTGATGGCGGGCCTGCGCGACGCCGTCGCCGCGCACAGGCTCGGCGATTACGCCGCGCAATTCGCGCGCGATCAGGCGCAGGGCGACATCCCGCCCCGGTGAGAGCATGGCCAAGCAAAAGTCTGCCTATCCCGAGTTGAAGGCGCTGGGACACCGCCAGGCGTTGCCGGCGAATCCGGCCGACGCCGCGCTGGAAAGGGTTTCCAATCCGCATCCGGGCAAGACCTATCTCGTACGCTTCACCGCGCCCGAATTCACCACGCTCTGCCCCGTCACCGGCCAGCCCGATTTCGCCCAGCTGGTGATCGATTACGTGCCGGGCCCCTATATCGTCGAGAGCAAGTCGCTGAAGCTTTTTCTCGGCGCCTTTCGCAACCAGGCGGGCTTTCACGAGGCCTGCACCTTGGAGATCGCCGAGCGACTGATCGCCGCGGCCAAGCCGCGCTGGCTGCGCATTGGCGGCTATTGGTATCCGCGCGGCGGCATGCCGATCGACGTGTTCTTCCAGACCGGTGCTCCGCCCAAGGATCTCTGGCTGCCCGATCAAGGCGTCGCCGCCTATCGCGGGCGGTAGCCCCATGGACCACGCCGCGATCAAGCAGGCGATCCGCGACGAGGCGCTGGCGCTGGGCTTCGACGCGGTAGGATTTGCCGCGCCCGAGCTCGCCGCCGCGGCATCCGAGCGGCTCGCTGAATTCCTTGCGCAAGACCGCCACGGCGACATGGGCTGGCTCGCCGAGCGCATCCAATCGCGAGCGAGCCCCAAGGCGCTGTGGCCCGAGGTGAAATGCGTCGCGGTGCTGGGATTGAATTACGGTCCCGAGGACGATCCGCTGGCGCTGCTCGACGAGCGCGGCCGCGGCAACATCTCGGTCTATGCGCGCAACCGCGATTATCACGCGCTCATCAAGGGTCGGCTCAAGACCCTGGCGCAGAAGATCGTCTCGCGCTGGGGCGGCGATCTCAAGGTCTTCGTCGACACCGCGCCGGTGATGGAAAAGGCGCTGGGCCAGAGCGGCGGCATCGGCTGGCAGGGCAAGCACACCAACCTCGTCTCGCGCGATTTCGGCTCCTGGCTGTTCCTCGGCGAGATCTATCTCAGCCTCGATCTGCCGCCCGACGCGGCCGAGACCGATCATTGCGGCCAGTGCAGCGCCTGCCTCGACATCTGCCCGACCAAGGCGTTTCTCGGCCCCTACCGGCTCGATGCGCGGCGCTGCATCTCCTATCTCACCATCGAGCATCAAGGGCATATCGATGCCGAGTTCCGCGTGGCGATGGGCAACCGCATCTATGGCTGCGACGATTGCCTGGCGGTCTGCCCGTGGAACAAATTCGCGCAATCCGCGCGCGAGGCGGCGTTGCAGCCGCGCGCCGGCCTCGAAGGACCGAGCCTCGCCGATCTGGCGGCGCTCGACGACCGAGGCTTTCGCGATCTCTTCTCCGCCTCGCCGGTGAAGCGCATCGGCCGCGACCGCTTTTTACGCAATGTGCTGATCGCCCTCGGCAATAGCGGCGAGCGGGAACTCATTCCATCGGCACGCGCCAATCTGGACGATGCCTCGCCGCTGGTGCGGGCGATGGCGGTCTGGGCGCTGCGGCGGCTGGAGAATGACGCGGCGCTCGGCGCTCTGCGCGCCGCCTATCTCGCGGCGGAGAGCGATCCCGCCGTGCGGAGCGAGTGGGGCGAAGCGCCCTAAGCGACCTTACGCAATACGCGCTCGGCCGGCAGATGGATGCGCGCTACCAGCCCGCTGCCGCCCATGCCGTTGAGGCGCAGCGAGCCGCCTTGCTTCTCGATCAAGGACTTCACCGTCGCGAAGGCGCCGCCCTCGCCGATCTCGTTTTGCGCCAGCGACGCGCCGTGATCGGCAATCTCGATGACGAGACCGCCATCGGTGTCGAGCCCGGCCTTGATGGCGACTTCCGCCGCCTGCGGCGAGCGCGTAATGGCGCGGGTCATCAGGCGCAGCAGGATTTCCTTCAGATCGCGCTCGGAGCATTTGACCGAGCCCGCCTCGGGCGCCACCGTCGCCGCGAGGGTGACGCCGGCCTGCGCCGCCTGCGGCTCGGCCAGATAGATCGCGGCGCCGACCAGACCGGCGACGTCGACCGGCTCTTCCTCGGCAACCGACTCTTTGCCGCGGCTTTCGGCTAGCCGCGCCTCGAGGTGCTTCAATTCAGTGACGTCCTGCATGGTGCCGAGAATCTTGAGCAGCACGCCGTGCTCGTCGCGCATCGCCTTGGCGTCGCAGCGCACGCTGCGGGTCTCGCCGTCGGCGCGCATGATGTGGAACTCGATCGGCCGATGGGCCTCGTCGCGCGCCAGGGTCGCGAGCCATGCGGCGGCGGCGGCGCGGTCATGCGAATGGATGAGCGAGATCAGCCGCGCGCGCGACGGCGGCATTGCCTCCGGCGCCAGCAGGAAGAGGCAGTACATCGCGTCTGACCAGACGATGGAGCCGGTGGCGATGTCCCATTCCCAGCTCGCCATCGAGGCGGCGTGCTGCAGATCGGTCAGCAGCGTCTCGCTTTGCTCCTGCGCCGATTCGGCGGCGTTGCGGCGGGCGTGCTCCTGCGTCAGCAGCGTTGAGGCATTGGCGAGCACGGCTTCGAGCTCGGCCAGCTCGCGCACCGGCATCGGCGCGCGCGGATTGCGGCGGGCCTCACCCAGCACCTTGGCGGCGGCGATGAGATCCTCGATCGCGCGCTTAAGCTGGCGCCCGAGCAGCGCAGCGCCGATGAAGGCGAAGGCGAGCGCGCCGATCAGCGCGAGGGAGAGTTGATGCAGCGCGCGGTCGAGCAAGCCGTCGACCGCGTGGCTCGGCGTCGAGACCACGACCGTCCACGGCGTGTCCTTCGCCATGGTGGCGGCGGCATAGACCGCGGAATGGTCGGCATCGGTGGCGCGCCACATGCCGCCCGGAGGGGCACGGAATTGGTCAAGGATGGAATCGTCATCGCGCGCGCCGATCAAGCCATCGGCATTGTCCGAGCGCCACACGATAACGCCGTCATGGTCGAGCAGCGTCACCGTGGTGTCGAGCCGCGCCGGCACGGCGGTCAGCGACGCGGCAAAGCTCTTCAATGGCACGCTGAACGCGATCACCGGAATGCGCCCGTCCTTGGCCGGCGCCGACATCAGCAGCACCGCCTCGGGCGCGCCGCCGATGGGGAATAAGGTCGTGACGGCGGTTTCCCGGCTCGACGTGACGGCACGCGCCGCGGCGATGAGATCGTCCGAAGCGGCGGGGACATCGCCGGCATCGCCGGCGGTCGACACCAGAACAGCGCCGGCGGGGTCGATCAGGGTGACCGCGCCGCTGAAGCGCTGCGCCACCTGCGTCGCCGCATAGCGGAAGCGCTCATAATCGTGGAGGCTGAGCGAATTCGACATCGTCAGGGTGCGCAGCAAGGCGCGCGCCTCGGCGATCTCACGGTCGAGACGGAAGGCGTTGTTGCGCGAGGCGTTCGCCATCGAGGCCGAATCCGCGCGAAACTGCAGATCGTTGACGCGGTGCATCAAAAGCGCCGCGAACAGCACCAACGGCAGCACGCAAACCAGGGTGAGAACGAGAAAATAGCGGAAGAGCGAGCGGGGTATTTTCATGCGGCGAGTGTGCCGCAACAATCGTGAAAGCAGTTTTAAAGCAGGCTGCCTTGCGGCGATTTTGCCGCGGTTAACAACTCGTTAAGGCCGCGGAGCTTGCGGCGCGGCCGCGGCTTGACCGCGCGCGCCCGCTCCGCCCGGTCGATGCGCTGCCAGCCGGCCAGATCGACCACCGTGACGCCGGCCTCGGCGAGATGCCGCGTCAGCCCGGCACGGCCGGGTTTTGCCGATAGATTGGCCTCGGCCAGGATGCGGTCGGCGATGCGGCGCGACGCGGCGGCGACCGCGGCGATATCGCCCTGCGCGCCCGATGCCGCCCAGCCCGCCGCGTAAAGCCCGGGCGCCGCCAGCCCGTCCTGATTGGCGACGCCGCCATGAAAGCCGATCGCCGTAATGATGAGCTCGGCGCGGAGCGCCAGATTCTGCCCGAGCCGGTCGGGCCGGGTGAAAATGGCGCGCTCGACGCCGCGCGAGCCGCCGTCGAAGCGCAGCGGTCGCAAATTGAAATGCAGGCGCAATCCCCGCTTGGCGCCGTCGCGCGACGAGGCGGCGATTCCCCGCAACAGCGCGAAGAGCTTTTTGTGCTGTTTCGCCTCCGCGCTTCCGGTCGCCGGTTCGGTCAAGCCGTCGGCGTCCAAGTGCAGCTGCGCTGCGTCGAGCTTTTTGAGCGCCGCCAACTCGGCAAGCGGAAACTTGACGTGCTCGGGGCCGCGCGTGCCGACCCAATGGATTTGCGCGAGAGTAATCGTCGCCAATGCCGCGGCGATCTCGGGATCGAGCTCGCTGCGCGCCAGCTCTGCCCCGCTCTTGGCCAATAGGCGCGCGATCTCGAGCCCGACGCTGCCCTGGCCGACGATGATGACGCTGCGCAGCTTGGCGAGGTCGGGCGCCGGGCGCGAAACGGGGTGTCCGTTGAGCCAACCGGCGAATTCGCCCGCCGGCCACACCCCCGGCAGATCCTCGCCGGGCACGCCGAGCTTGCGCGGATCGGGCAGGCCGGTCGCCAGCACCACCACGTCGTAAAGCCGGCGCAGATCATTGAGCGTGACGTCGCGGCCCAATTCGACATTGCCCCACAGCGCGACGTTGCGTTGCCCCAGCGCGCGCTCGCAAGCGGCGGCGAGCGCCTTCGCCTTCGGCCGGTCGGGCGCGACGCCGGAGCGGATCAATCCCCCGGGCGTCGGCAGCTTTTCGATGACGTCGACGATCGCGGCCGAGGATTTCCTGGAGAGCCGCTCGGCCACGGCGCAACCGGCCGGGCCGGCGCCGACGATGGCGACCGAGAGCGGCACGGCGTCAGGCCACGCGGACGTATTCGTGCTCGACCGGCAGCCGGTTGATGCCGCGCTCCGGCAGCGCTATCCAGCCGGCCACCTTGCCGGGCGCGGTCACCGGCTTCATCAGGCTTTGGACGAATTCCTTGTCGGCGGCCGAGGGTACCCAGCGCCCGCGCGCCGCATCGAACGCGGGTTGGTCGATGAGCCTGCCGTCGGGATCGACCGGCAGATTGGTCCAGGCGCCGATGGTGCGGTTGAAGCGCGGGCTCGGCAGCTTGAGAATGAAATCGAAGCCCGCCTCTTTCACCATGCGCGCCCAGCGCTGCACGCCGTTGTCGCAATCCTTGATATAGGAGCCGCGCATCACCTCGTTCATCGCGTTGCGCAGCGGCACCTGCTCGACGCCCGAAGGGGTTTCCACCGCGAAGACGCCTTCGAGGCAGCGATGCTCGTCGTAATGCGCCTCGTCGGGCCGGCCCTTGATGCCGTTAGCGAAATAGGCAGCGGCGTTGGTCGAGACCTCGGCGCCGAAGAGATCGAGCGACGAGCTGAACCAGAAATTGAGATAGCGCTGGATGGTCGGCAGATCGATGGCGCCGGCCGCGCGCACCTTGTCCGGCTCGTCGGTCTTCAGCGCGGCCATCACCTCGAGCGTGCGCTTGACGATGCGCGCGATGCCGTTGACGCCTACCATCATGTGATGCGCCTCTTCCATCAGCATGAAGCGGCAGGTCCGCGCCAGCGGATCGAAGCCGCTTTCGGCGAAGCTCATCAGCTGGAACTTGCCGTCGCGGTCGGTGAAATAGGTGAACATGAAGAAGGAGAGCCAATCGGCGATCGGCTCGTTGAAGGTCGAGAGGATGCGCGGCCGGTCGGCGTCGCCGGAATGGCGCCCCAAGAGTTCCTCCGCCTCCTCGCGGCCGTCGCGGCCGAAATAGCCGTGCAGCAGATAGACCATCGCCCAGAGATGGCGGCCCTCTTCGACATTGACCTGGAACAGGCTGCGCAAATCGTAAAGTGAGGGCGCGGTGTGGCCGAGCAAGCGCTGCTGCTCGACCGAGGCGGGCTCGGTGTCGCCTTGCGTCACGATGAGCCGGCGCAGCGCCGTGCGGTGCTCGCCCGGCAGCTGCTGCCAGGCCGGATCGCCGATGCGGTCGCCGAAGCCGATGCGTCGGTCGGCCTCAGGCTCGGCGAGAAAGATACCCCAGCGGTAATCCGGCATCTTGACCATGTCCCAATTCGCCCAGCCTTTGGCGTCGACCGAGATCGCGGTGCGCAGATAGACCTCGCTGGTGAGGAAATCGCTCGGCCCCATCTCACGCCACCAATCGAGGAAGCGCGGCTGCCAATGCTCGAGCGCGCGCTGCAGCGTCGCGTTGGCGCCGAGATCGACGTTGTTGGGGATGCGCGCCCGATAGTCGATCGCCATGAGCTCTCCTAGACCCGTTCCCAATCGAAGCGCGGCCGGGCGCCGGTTCCGAAGCGCTTCAAGGCGCCCTCGGCACCGGTGGCGTTGGGCCGCGTGAAGATCCAATTCTGCCAGGCCGAGAGCCGGCCGAAGATGCGCGTCGCCATGGTCTCGGGCGCGGCGAAGCGCAGATTGGCCTCTAGCGCGGTCAGCGCATCGGGCGAGAGATGCGAGCGCTCCTCGATGACGAGGCGAATCTCCTCCTCCCAATCGAGCGCATCGGGCGTCGCCGTGACGAGGCCGAGTGAAGCGGAAGTGGCGGCGTCGAGCAACTCGCCTTTACGCGCGGCAGCGATCTCAGCGGCCGCCGTCTCGCCGCAGAAGCGGTTGACCAGGCGCGAGAGACCGTTCGCCATCGGGAAGAGCCCGAAATTGGCCCCGCCCAGAGCGAGGCAGGGTGCCTCGTTGCCGCCCGGGCCGAGATCGAGCATATAGGAGCGATCCGACGCCAGCGCCACTTCGAGCAGCGTTCCAGCAAAGCACGAGCCCGGCTCGATCACCGCGATCAGGCTCTTGGCCGAGAGGTCGAGCCGCGACAGCGTTCGCCGCAAAAATCCCAGCGTCTCGCGCACAAACCAATGGTCGCGCGCAGCCAGCATCGCCCGGTCGCTCGCCAGCATTGCCTCGACCGAGCCGCACGTCTTCAAGACCAGCGTGCCGAGCGTCGGCTCATTGAGGCGCAACAGCAGGATCGCATCGTCCAATTCGCGCGCCAATGCGAGCGGCCACCAGGCAGCGCCCTGGGCCAGCATCGCCTCGGCCCGCTCCGTAGTCTTGTCAGGCCCTGTTATCGTCAACGCGGCGGTGCGCAAAACCCGGTCGAATTCGACGTTGAGATGGGGATAGCGGTAGCCGGTCTCGTCGATCTGGCGCGCCAGCGGCTGCAAGGCGACGCCTTTCGCATCACCGGTACGGTCGCTGGTAGCGGCCAAGGCCAGCGCGCGCTCCGTGACCGCGGCGGCGAAGCGCTGCGGCAGCGCGACGGCATCGACCAGATTCCAGTCTTTGGCGCGCGCGGCGCGCACGCCCTCCGACGTCGTGCAGAACACGTCGGCGAGATCGCGGCGCACCTTGCGCTTGTCGATCAGGCGCGAGAGGCCGCCGGTGCCGGGCAGCACGCCGAGCAAAGCGACCTCGGGCAGGCTCACCGTCGAGGAGCGGTCGTCGATCATCAGGATCTCGTCGCAGGCGAGCGCCACCTCGTAGCCGCCGCCGGCGCAGGCGCCGTTGACCGCGGCGAGGAATTTGAGGCCCTCGTTGCGGCTCGAATCCTCCATGCCATTACGCGTCTCGTTGGTGAATTTGCAGAAATTGACCTTGAAGGCGTGCGACGAGCTGCCGAGCATGTAGATATTGGCGCCGGCGCAGAACATGCGCTCCTTGGCGCTGGTCAGCACCACGGTCTTGACCGCGGGATGCTCGAAGCGGATGCGATTGAGTGCGTCGTGCAATTCAATGTCGACGCCGAGATCGTAGGAGTTGAGCTTGAGCTTGTAGCCGGGCGCCAGACCACCCTCCTCGTCGACGTCGAGCTTCAGAGTCGCGATCGCCCCGTCGATGGCGAGCTTCCAGTGCCGGTAGCGATCAGGATGGGTGTCGAAAAAGATCAGGCGCTGCTCCCGACTTCAATGTGTTTTTAAGGACGTTGGGGCATACTCCGCCCGCCTTGAGCGGGGGTCAAGATTTTGCCGGCCAAGCCCGTGCGCGTGCTCCATCTTTTTCTGCGCTTCCGACCGCAATTCGCCGGCGACGGACTCTATTTCGAGAAGCTGTGGCCCGGTTTAAGCGCCCTGCGCGATGATGGAGCCATGCTCGACGAGATCATCGAGATCCGGGAGCCCACCCTCCAGCAGCTCTACCGGGATTGGGACCAGCGACGGCGTGGCCGGCGCTTTCCCTCGCGCGCCGATTTCGATCCGCTGACGATGCGCTATATCGTCGGCAATCTGACCCTGATCGACGTTTTCTATGAGCCGCTGCGCTTCAAGTATCGGCTGCACGCCACCAACAGCAGCGATCGGCTCGGTCGGCTTCGAGATGACCGGCCGGATGCTCGACGCCCTGCCCGACCGGCGCTGGAGCGCCCTGGCGCGCGACCATTTCCTCGAAGTGCTGGAGCGCGGTGGGCCGGTCTTCACCGATCACACGCTCCGGGCGACCGACACCCGCATCGTGCATAGCCGGGTGCTGGTGCTGCCGCTGTCGAGCGACGGGCAGACCGTCGACATGCTGATGTCGGGCTGCGTCTGGGAGTGATTGACACCGGCCGGGGCATCTCCATGCTCTCGGCCGGGAGACCAGCTTCTTGGATCGGCGGAACAATTTCGATCTTTTGCGCCTGATCGCCGCGCTGTCGGTGATCTTTTCGCACGCCTTCCTGCTCGGCGAGGGGCGTCAGGATATCGAGCCCTTGATGCGGCTGACTCACGGCCAGACCATTTTCGGTGTCGCCGGGGTTTTCGTTTTTTTCGTCATCAGCGGCTTTCTCGTCACCATGAGCTTCGAGCAGACCGGCTCGCTGCGGCGCTACGCGGCGAAGCGGGCGCTGCGGATCTATCCGGGGTTGATCGCATGCCTGCTGGTGTCGGCATTGGTGCTCGGTCCTATGGTCACGACCCTGCCATGGCGCGCCTATTTTTCCGATTCCGGAACCTGGCTCTATGTGATCGAGAACGCCGCGATGAACGCCGACCAGAATTCGCTGCCGGGCGTGCACTTCAGCTGGTTCGATGCCGGCGGCGTGGTGGACGGCCCGCTCTGGACCCTGCCCTGCGAGATCTTGATGTATGCGATGGTGGCGGCGCTGGGAGCGGCGCGCCTGATCACCCTCCCGATCATCGGCACGCTGCTCGCCCTCGGCATGATCTGCATCGGCTTCGATACGACCTCGAGCGGCTATTTTCTCGGCGACGCCAGCTGGCTGCTCGGCTTCTTCGCCGCCGGCATGGCGCTCTATCGCCTGAAGGATCGCGGCATCTTCCATCCCGCCTTGGCGCTCACCGCCGCGCTTGGCCTGTGCCTGACCGCGTGGCTTGGTGGCTTCATCCTGCTGTTCCCGATCTTCGGCGGCTATTTGGTGATCTTTCTCGCGCTCGAGCGGCGCTTGCCGGTAGTGCATGCCGCGGCCTGGGGCGATCTCTCCTACGGGCTTTACATCTATGGCTGGCCGGTGGAGCAGCTGGTGGTCTGGTTGAAGGGCGGCGCCGCACCCTGGTGGCAGGTCTTCGCCATCGCCTTGCCGACAACGGCGGCGCTGGCGTTTCTGTCCTGGCATCTGATCGAAAGCCACGCGCTACGGCTGAAGCCGCGCGCCGCCAGGCCCGCCGCGATGCCGCTTAGCCCTTGACCTTGCGCGGCCTCTCGCCAACCATCGGCGGCTAAAAGCCCGGCAAGGAATCGACGCGCCGAGGGGGAAGCAGCCATGTCCGACGGAATCGCCATCCCGCGCGATTACAACGCCGCGGTCGATCTGATCGAGCGCAATCTTGCCGCCGGCTTGGCGGCGAAGCCCGCCTTCATCGACGACCGCACCACGCTGACCTATGGCGAGCTAGCCGAGCGCGTCGACCGCGCCGCCAATGCGCTGCGCGGCCTCGGCCTCGAGCCCGAGCAGCGCGTCATGCTAGCGATGCTCGACACCGTCGATTTCCCAGTGGCGTTTCTCGGCGCGATCAAGGCGGGCATCGTGCCAATGCCGGTCAACACGCTGCTCACCGCGGCCGATTACGATTTCATGCTGAGCGACAGCCGTGCCAAAGCGCTCATCGTGTCGGACGCGCTCTACGAGCGCCTGGCGCCGATCCTGGCCAAGCAACCCGCGCTGCGCCATGTCGTCGTCGCCGGGACCGAGGTGCCGAGCGGACGGCTCTCCTTCACCGATCTTTTGAACAAGGCCGCGCCCAAGGCCAAACCAGCGGCGACCGCTTCGGACGAGCCGTGCTTCTGGCTTTATTCCTCGGGCTCGACCGGCACGCCCAAGGGTGCCGTCCATCTCCACTCACACCTGATCCTGACCGCCGAGCTTTATGGCAAGCCGGTGCTTGGCATCGCCGCCGGCGACATTGTCTATTCCGCCGCCAAGCTGTTCTTCGCCTACGGTCTTGGCAACGCGCTGACTTTTCCGATGAGCGTCGGTGCTACGGCGCTGCTGATGGCCGAGCGGCCGAGCCCGGCTGCGGTCGCGCGCATCCTCAAGGAAAAGCGTCCCACCATCTTCTACGGCGTGCCGACGCTCTATGCCGCGATGCTGGCCAGCGCCGAATTGCCCAAGCGCGACGAAACATCGCTGCGCCGCTGTGTCTCCGCCGGCGAGGCGCTGCCCGAGGATATCGGCAAGCGCTGGACACGGCATTTCGGCATCGACATCCTCGACGGCATCGGCTCGACCGAGATGCTGCACATCTTCCTCTCCAACCGGCCGGGCCAAGTCCGTTATGGCACGACCGGCGTGCCGGTGCCGGGCTACGACATCCGACTGGTCGACGAGGCGGGCCATCCGACCCAGGACGGCGAGATCGGCGAGCTGCAGGTCGCTGGGCCGACGGCGGCCGCCACCTATTGGAACAACCGCGGCAAGAGCCGCGAGACCTTCCTCGGGCCGTGGACGCGTAGCGGCGACAAATATATCCGCGACGGCGAAGGCTTCTACACTTATTGCGGCCGCACCGACGACATGCTGAAAGTCGGCGGCATCTACGTCTCGCCCTTCGAGGTCGAGGCTGCGCTGATGACGCACGAAGCCGTGCTGGAAGCGGCGGTGGTCGGTCAGGGCGACGCGCAGAAGCTGGTCAAGCCCAAGGCTTTCGTCGTATTAAAGCCGGGGGTGGCTGGGTCGGACGCCCTCGCTGCGACCTTGCAGGAGCACGTCAAATCGCGGCTCGCACCTTATAAATATCCGCGTTGGATCGAATTCGTCGGCGAACTGCCAAAGACCGCCACCGGCAAGATCCAGCGCTTCAAGCTGCGCCAAAAATAATTCAGGGGAGATTCGTCCATGACCACCGCCACCAGCCGCCGTCGCATTCTGCAAGGCCTTGCCGCCAGCACCGGCATCGCCGCCGCTTCGAGCTTCGTGCCGGCGCGCTTTGCCATCGGCCAGCAGGCCAAGCTGAAGCTCGGGCTGATGCTGCCCTATTCCGGCACCTATGCCGCGCTCGGCAAGAACATCGACGACGCGCTGCGCCTCGCCATCGAGGAAAAAGGCGGCAAGCTCGGCGGCCGCGGCGTCGAATACGTCACCCTCGACGATGAATCCGATCCCGCCAAGGGCGCCGATAACGCCAACAAGCTGGTGACGCGCGACAAAGTCGATTTCATGATCGGCACCGTGCATTCCGGCGTCGTCATGGCGATGGTCAAGGTGGCGCGCGACACCGACACCATGCTGATCATCCCCAATGGCGGCGTCGGCGCCGCGACCGGCGCGCTGTGCGCGCCCAACATCTTCCGCACTTCGTTCTCCAACTGGCAGCCGGCCTTCGCCATGGGCAAGGTGGCGGCGGCCGAGGGCCGCAAGCACGCGGTGGTGATCTCGTGGGATTACGCCGCCGGCAAGGAATCGACCGACGCCTTCACCGAGGGTTTCACTGCGGGCGGCGGCAAGACCGAGAAGGAGCTCTTCCTGCCCTTCCCCGGCGTCGAGTTCCAGCCGCTGCTGACGGAGATCGCCTCGATCAAGCCGGACGTCGTCTATGCCTTCTTCGCCGGCGGCGGCGCGGTCAAATTCGTCAAGGATTATGCCGCGGCGGGGCTGAAGACCTCGATCCCGCTGGTCGGCCCCGGCTTTCTCACCGACGGCACGCTCGAGGCGCAGGGCGATGCGGCGCAGGGCATGGAAACCACGCTGCATTACGCCGACGGGCTCACCTTCCCGAAAAACATCGCGTTCCGCGCCGCGTTCAAGAAGGCGACCACGCGCGACGCCGACGTCTATGCGGTGCAGGGCTTCGATACCGGCAGTCTGCTGATCTCCGGCCTCAATGCGGTGAAGGGCGATACGAAGGCGCGACAAGCTATGGTCGACGCCATGGCCAAGACCGTGTTCGACAGCCCGCGCGGCAAATTCACCCTCTCGGCGGCGCATAACCCGGTGCAGGATATCTATCTGCGCAAGGCCACCGGGCTCGAGAACCTCTATGTCCGCGTCGCAGTCAAGGCGCTCGCCGATCCGGCGACCGGCTGCAAGATGAGCTGAGCCGGCGACGGCTCCTCATCCCCGGAACAGCGCGAAGATCGTCCGCCGCAGCCAGCGATGGCCGGGCTCGCCCTGCGCGCGCTCGTGCCAGAGCTGCGCGATCTCGATGCGCGGCAAGGCGAACGGTGGGTTGAATGCCACCAGATCGAGTTCCCGGGCGACGAAGCGCGCCAGCTTCGCCGGCATGGTGGCGATCGCGTCGGTCTGCTTCACCACCGCCGCGGCGGCCATGAAGCTCGGCAAGACGAGATGAACCCGATCGGGCGACAGCCCGGCCGCCTCCAGCCCGCGTCCGATCGCCTGATGCGCCGCATGCCCGGCATGCGACGCCTTCACCAGGATGTGGCGCTCGGCAAAGAACCCGCGCAGGCGGCCGATCGCCGGCAGGCGCGGATGGCCTTTGCGCGCGACGCTGAGAAAGCTGTCGTCGTAGAGCCGCTGGCGGCGCAGCCCGCGCGCGGCGCCGGGAAAATCGCCGATCGCGATATCGGCCTCGCCCGCTTCGAGCATGGCGGCGAATTGACGCGTGTCGAGCGGCATCGCGTTGAGCCTGAGGCCCGGGCCGGCGTCGTGGATTCGCGCCGCCAGCACCGGCAGGAAGACGATCATGCCGACATCGGTGAGCAGCAGTCGGAATTCGCGGCTGGACGCGGCCGGATCGAACGGCGCCGCCGATGCGTTCAGCGAGCCAAACGCCGTCAGCAGCCCGTCGAGCGGATCAGCGATCTGCAGCGCCCGCCGGGTCGGCTGCATCGAGCGCCCGGCCCAAACGAAAAGCGGATCGTCGAAATGCGCGCGCAGCCGTGCCAGCACTTTGCTGACCGAGGATTGGGTGGTGCCGAGCATCTCCGCGGTGCGCGTCAGGCTGCGCTCGCGCAGCAGAGCGCCCAGCACGCGCAAATCGCGCATGCCGAGATCGGCGGGGCGGGCTTGGGCCATGCGGTAACCTCCCAGAGCGCGGCGCCGGCGGATGGGTTCCGGCTATTCCAATATGGAATATACATCATTCCATATTGGTAGTTGAACCGCACGGCGCGGGCCTTAGCCTGAGGCCAGGGTCGAACACCGGAGGACGCCAATGAAAAACCGCCAATTCGTCATCCAGCCGCATTTCCGGCTGCAGGAATGGGTCGCCGACGAGAAGGGCTATTTCCGCGACGAAGGCCTCGACTACGTCTTCGACGAGCAGATCCGCTCGACCGACGGCAAGATCCACGACCAGAACGGGCAGAAATCGGGCGCCTTCCAATCCTTCGAGAAAGGCCGCGATTCCGACGTCAATTGCGCCTGCCACTGGACGGTCAACGTCGCGGCGTCGAAAGGCCACGGCAAGCTGTGGGCGGATGTCTACTCCGTCGCCCCGGCCGGCATTTTCGTGCCGCCGGATTCGCCGATCCGCCGGCCGGAGGACCTCGCCGGCGTGCCGGTCTCGGTCGGCTATCAATCGGGCAGCCATTACTCGAGCATCCAGGCGCTCGAACAATACCTGCCGGCCGACAAGATCAACCTGCTGTTCGCCGACGGCATGCTGTTCAAGCGTCTCGACAATCTGATCGAGGGCAGGTCGCAGGCCTCCGCCCTGTTCAGCGGACCCTATTATTTCGCCGAGCAGCTCGGCTACCGCAAGATCATCGACACCACCTTCATGATCGCGTCGATGATCACCGGCGAGCCCGAGCCCGAGGATTTGAAGAAATTCTTCCGCGCCCTGAAGCGCGCGCAGTGCGACATCGATTTGCGGCCCGAGCTCTATACCCATTACTACAAGAACGAGTTCCCCGAGCGCTATCACGCGCGGATGGACACGCGGCGCTGGGGCCCGGGCGAGCGCATCGTCTTCGAGCCCTATACCGAGGAAGCCTTCAGCCAGGCGCGCGACTGGATCGCCGAGCGGGGCATTTTCGAGGGTGGCCTGCCCAATATGGGGACCGACAAGTACAGCGACGCGATCGTCCGCTTAACCTAAGTGCCATCGCAACGCAGCGGAACGATCGCGTGAGTCCCGGCCGAGCCGATTGGGGCGTGCCCGACAGCCACATCTTCGACGGCCCGCGCTCGCGCTCGGGCTATCGGATCAACAAGATGTGCATTTCGTTGACCAAGGCCGCCAACCGCGAAGCCTTCAAGGCCGACGAGGAAGGCTACGTGGTCAAGTACGGCCTCAACGACGAGGAACGCCGCGCCGTGCGCGAGCGCAACTGGCTGCGCCTGACCGAGCTCGGCGGCAACGTCTATTTCCTGATGAAGATCGGGGCCTGCGTCGGGCATGGGCTATACCGGCTCGGCGCGCAGCAGCGCGGCGAGACGCTCGACGAATTCCTCGCCACGCGGAACGACAAGGGCGCCACCTGATGGCGCGGATCGTCGCCGGCATCGGCACCTCGCATGTCCCCTCGATCGGGCGCGCTTTCGACCAGCGCAAGCAGCAAGACCCCGCCTGGAAGCCGCTGTTCGACGCTTATATTGCGCCGAAAAGCTGGCTCGCCGAGACGGTGAAGCCCGATGTCGCCATCGTGATCTACAACGACCACGGCACCGAATTCCTGTTCGACAAATACCCGACCTTCGCGCTGGGCGCCGCCGACGCCTACCCCGTCGCCGACGAGGGCTTCGGCGCCCGGCCGCTGCCTCGCATCAAAGGCGATGCGGATTTTTCGTGGCATCTCGCCGAGGCGCTGGTCGCCGACGAGTTCGACCTCACCATCTGCCAGGAGATGGCGCTCGATCACGGCTTGCTGGTGCCGCTGCCGCTGCTGTGGTCGCACGCGCCGGATTGGGACATCACCGTCGTGCCGCTCGAGGTCAACGTCGTGCAACACCCGCTGCCGACCGGCGTGCGCTGCTATAAGCTCGGCCAGGCGCTGCGCCGCGCGGTCGAATCCTATCCGAAGGATTTGCGCGTCGTCGTGGTCGGCACCGGCGGCATGTCGCATCAGCTCCACGGCAAGCGCTTCGGCTACATGAACGCGGATTTCGACCGAAAATGGCTCGATTGCATCGAGAGCGATCCACTCGCGCTGGCGGCGATGAGCCACCAGGAGCTGATGCGCGAAGCCGGGGCGGAGGCAGTCGAGCTCATCATGTGGCTGATCATGCGGGGATCCTTGTCGAACAACATCCGCCGCGTCCATCGCAGCTATTATGCACCGATGACCACCGGCATGGGCCTCGTCACCTTCGATGATCTCGGCGACAAGGCCGGCGCTGGCGCGGCGGAATAACGGGAGGAAACCATGCTCGAGCTTTACCATCATGGCTCGTCGGTCTGCGCCGCCAAGGTCCGCTTCGCCCTGGCGGAAAAGGGCGTCGAATGGCAGGGCCATTATCTCGACATCCTGAAGGGCGACCAGTTCGATCCCGCCTACATGAAGCTCAACCCCAAGGCGGTGGTGCCGACCCTGGTGCATGACCGCAAGGTGATCGTCGAATCGACCGTGATCTGCGAATATCTCGACGAGATCTTTCCCGACCCGCCGCTGCAACCCGCCGACGCCTTCGGTCGCGCTCAAATGCGGCTCTGGACCAAGGCGGTCGACGAGACCATCCACCCCGCCTGCGGCGAGATCACCTTCGCCACGTGCCACCGCCGCATCGTCGGCCGGCTGCCCCCGGCGGAATACCAAAAATTCCTCGCCAGCACGCCACCACTGTCGGTCACCGCCCATTGGCACGACCGCAAGAAGGAGATCGTGACGCTGGGCTTCGCGGCGCCGGGCATCGCCGATACCTTTCGCCTCTATGACCGCTATCTCGGCAAGATGGAGGAGACGCTCGGCCGGCATGCTTGGCTTGCCGGTGACCGCTTCACCCTCGCCGATATCGGCCTCACCCCGTATGTGAACCGGCTCGACATGCTCGGCATGGCGGAGATGTGGGAGATCGGCCGCCCGCGCCTCACCGACTGGTTCCGGCGGATCAAGGCGCGCGCGGGATTCAAGCCGTCCTTCCTCGATTGGTGTCCGCCCGATTTGACGCAGGATTTGAAGAATTTCGGCAGCGAGAGCTGGCCCGAGGTGAGGCGGATCCTGCAAGCCGCGTAGCATCGCCAAGCCGGCCTTCCTCGGGCATAGTACCGGCCGTTTGGGCAGCCTTGGGCGACCATGTCCGACAGCGTCGTCTTTTTTCTCATCCAAATCCTGAACGGGATTCAATACGGGCTGCTGCTGTTCCTGGTGGCGAGCGGCCTGACGCTGGTCTTCGGCATCATGGGCATCATCAATTTGGCCCATGGCAGCTTCTACATGCTGGGCGCCTATTTAGCATTCGCCCTGACCCAGCTCACCGGCAATCTTTTCCTCGCCATACTGCTGGCGGCGCCGCTCGCCATAATCTTCGGCCTGGCGCTCGAGGCATTGCTGTTCCGGCCGCTCTATGCCCGCGATCATCTCTATCAGGTGCTGCTGACTTACGGCCTCATCCTGGCGCTGGAGGAGATGCGCAGCCTGATCTTCGGCGACGACGTGCATGGCGTCGCCATGCCCGCCTTCCTCGATTTCTCCATCCATCTCAGCGGCCCGCTCAGCTACCCGGCCTATCGCCTCGTCATGTCGGGCGCCTGTCTCGTTATCGCCGGCGGGCTCTGGCTCGCCATTCAAAAGACCAGGCTCGGCATGGCGATCCGCGCCGGCTCGACCAACCGCGAGATGGTGCAATCGCTCGGCATCGACATCGCCTGGGTCTATCGCATCGTCTTCGCCTTCGGCGTGTTGCTGGCGGCCTTCGCCGGCATGATCGCGGCGCCGGTCGCCTCGGTCTATCCCGGCATGGGCAACCAGATCCTGATCGTCTCCTTCGTCGTGGTGGTGATCGGCGGCATCGGCTCGATCAAGGGCGCCTTCCTCGGCTCGCTGCTGATCGGCCTCGCCGACACCTTCGGCCAGGTGCTGGCGCCGCATTGGGCGGGCATGACCGTCTACCTGCTGATGGCGGCGGTGCTGCTGTGGCGGCCGGCCGGACTCTTCGGCGGCAGTACGATCCGATGAGCCGGCGGAACCTCATCGAGCTGGCGGTGCTGGCGGCGCTCGCCTTGTTTCCACTGCTGGCGGGGACGTTCTATCTCCAGCTCGTCGCCAAGATCATGATCATGGCGATCTTCGCCATGAGCCTCGACCTGCTGGTGGGCTATGCCGGCCTGGTCAGCTTCGGCCATGCGGCGTTCTTCGGCATCGGCGCTTATGCGCTGATGGTGCTGTCGCCACAATACGGCGCCGCCAATCTTTGGCTCAGCCTGCCGATCGCCATGATCGCCGCAGGCTTAGCGGCTCTGGCGATCGGGCTTTTGGTGCTGCGCTGCTCCGGCGTCTATTTCATCATGGTGACGCTGGCCTTCGCGCAGATGTTCTTCTATTACGCCACCGGCAGCAAATTCCTCGGCGGCTCGGACGGCGCCTACATCTATGTCAAGCCGAGCGCCGATCTCCTCGGCTGGACGCCCTTCTCGCTCGACGGCGCGGTCGCATTCTATGCGCTCGCCCTCGCGGCATTGGCGGCGGCATATATTCTCCTCCGCCTGGTGCTGCGCTCGCTGTTCGGTCACGCGCTGCGCGGCATCAAGAGCAACGAGACCCGCATGCGGGCGCTCGGATTCTCGACCTTCGGCATCAAGCTCGCCGCTTTCGGCCTCGCCGGCGCGCTGGCGGGGCTCGCCGGATATCTCGACGCGGCGCAGTTCGGCACCGTCAATCCGGAGCTCTTCAGCTGGCAGCTCTCCGGCATCGTGCTGATGATGGTGATCCTGGGCGGCATGGGCACGCTGTACGGCCCGGTGCTCGGCGCCTTTGCGCTGGTGCTGCTCGAGGACAGCCTCGCCGATGCGACGCGGCATTGGCTGCTGCCGATGGGGATTTTCATCATGCTGGCGGTGCTGTTCCTGCCGCAAGGCATCGGCGGCTTGCTGCGCCGGGCGGCCTGGATGCGCGCGCGTGGCTGAGGCGGTGCTCCAGGTGCGGGAGGTGGCGCGGCGCTTCGGCGGCCTCGCCGCGGTCGACGGCGTCTCGCTCGATCTGGTGCCGGGTCGCATCCATGCGGTGATCGGCCCCAACGGCGCCGGCAAGACCACGCTGGTCAATCTTTTATCGGGCGAGATCAAGCCGAGCGGCGGCAGCGTCATGTTCAAGGGTATCGAGATCGCGGGCTTGCCGCCGCCGCGCATCGCCAATCTCGGCATCGCGCGCAGCTATCAGCGGGTCAACATCTTCGCCGATTTCACTGCAAGCGAGAATTGCCGCCTCGCGGCGCAGGCACGCATGAGCGGGAACTGGCGGCAGCTGCGCCCAGCGGCAGGCGAGACCGATCTCATCGCAACCGGCGAGCGTGCCCTGGCACTGTTCGGTCTCGCCGAGCAGCACGGCCGCATCGCCGGAACCCTGTCGCATGGCGAGCAGCGCCAGCTCGAGCTGGCGATGACCTTGGCCAGCGATCCCGAAGTGCTGCTGCTCGACGAGCCGCTCGCCGGGCTGGGCGCCGAGGAATCGTTGCGCATGGCGGCGTTGATCAAGACCATCGCCGCCGGCCGCGCCGTGCTGCTGATCGAGCACGACATGGATGCGGTGTTCAGCATCGCCGACGATCTCACCGTCATGGTCGAGGGCAAGGTGCTGGCGAGCGGCGCGCCATCGGCGATCCGCCGCGATCCGGCAGTGCGCTCGGCCTATCTCGGCGAAGCGGTGTTGCCATGAACGCGACACCCATCATCGCGGCGGAGGGCCTCCATACCTTCTACGGCACCAGCCATATCCTGCACGGCATCGATTTCGAAATCCGGCCCGGCGAGACGGTGGGCCTGCTCGGACGCAACGGCATGGGCAAGACGACGCTGCTGCGATCCCTGCTCTGTCTGACGCCGCCGCGCCAGGGCGAGGTTCGCGTCAAGGGCAAGAGCATGACCGGCGCCAAGCCCTATGCCATCGCGCGACAAGGTATCGCCTTCGTGCCCGAAGGCCGCGGCATTTTCCCCAAGCTCAGCGTGCGCGAGCATCTCGCATTGGCGGCGCGGGCGCGGCCGGACGGCAAGGCGGGCTGGGATATGGCGCGGGTGCTGGAAACCTTTCCGCGCTTGCGCGAGCGCATGAGCCTGGGCGGCGCGCAACTCTCGGGCGGCGAGCAGCAGATGCTGACCATCGGCCGCGCGCTGATGACCAACCCCGACCTGCTCATCCTCGACGAGGCGACCGAGGGATTATCGCCGCTGATCGCGCAAGAGATCTGGGCGATCGTCCGCAGCTTGCGCGCCGACGGCCTCGCCGCGATCGTCGTCGACAAGAATTTTGCCGCGGTCAGCGCGCTGGCCGACCGCCATGTCGTGCTGGTCAAGGGTCAGGTGGTGCTCGCCGGCAGCGGCGCCGATCTCAAGGCGCAGCCCGATCTGTTGCACCGGCATCTGGGCGTCTGATCCCATGCCAATCCTGTCGCTCGAAGGCCATGCCATCGAATATGCCGAGATTCCGGCGACGCGCGCGGCTGCGCCCGATCTCGTCTTCCTGCATGAGGGCCTGGGCTCGGTCGCGGCGTGGCGCGACTTCCCCGCCCGCCTCGCCGCCGAGACCGGCTGCCGCGCCATAATCTATTCGCGGCTTGGCTACGGCAAATCCGATCCCATCACCCTGCCGCGCCGGCCCGATTACATGCATCGCGCCGCGCTGGAGGAATTGCCGGCGCTGCGCCAGGCGCTCGGCATTGCCAATCCGATCCTGATCGGCCATAGCGATGGCGGCTCGATCGCGCTTATTCATGCCGGGGCCGGGCGCTGGAATGTCCGCGCCCTGATCCTCGAAGCGCCGCATGTCTTCGTCGAGGAACTTTCGATCGCGGGCATCGCGGCCGCCAAGCAGGCCTATGATTCCGGCGAGCTTAAATCGCGCCTGGCTCGCGCGCATGACCACGTCGAGCCGATGTTCCGCGGCTGGAACGATATTTGGCTATCGCCGCAATTCCGCGACTGGAACATCGAATCCTCCCTGCCCACGATTGCCTGCCCGGTGCTGGCCATCCAGGGATCCTCCGATCAATACGGCACGCTGGCGCAGATCGCGGCGATCCAGCGCGGCGTGGGCGGCCCTTTCGAAAAGCTTGTCCTGGCCTCGTGTGGGCATGCCCCCCATCGCGACCGGGAAGCGGCGACGCGCGAAGCGATGGCCGGTTTCATCGCCCGCGTGTAGAAAGACCCGAAGAGACCGCGTCAAAATTGCGCGCCGCCATACGGCGCAGCGAGGGAGGATAAAATGTTCGAGACCAGCACCGCCGGCAGCCTGCCCAAGCCCGTCTGGCTGGCGACGCCGAAAATGCTCTGGGCGCCCTGGGCCGCGAGCGGCGACGCCCTGATCCAGGCCAAACGCGACGCGACATTGCTCACCTTGAAGGAGCAGGAGGATATCGGCCTCGACATCGTCAGCGACGGCGAGCAGTCGCGCCAGCATTTCGTCCACGGCTTTCTTGAAGGCGTCGAGGGCATCGATTTCGGCAAGCGGGTGAAAATGGGCATCCGCAACAACCGCTACGAGGCCGAGGTGCCGAGCGTCACCGGCCCGTTGAAGCGCAAGGGTAGTGTGCACAAGACCGAGGCGGTGCTGGCGCGCGCACATACCAAGCACAAATTGAAATTCACCCTGCCCGGGCCGATGACGATCTGCGACACCGTCGCCGATTCGCATTACGGCTCGCGCGCGGCGATGGCGATGCGCTTCGCCGAGATCCTCAACGAGGAGGCGCGCGAGCTCGAAGCCGCCGGCTGCGACGTGATCCAGTTCGACGAGCCCGCCTTCAACGTCTACATGAGCGAGGTGGTGGAATGGGGCGTTGCCGCGCTCAACCGCGCGGTCGAGGGCTTACGCTGCAAGACCGCCGTCCATATCTGCTACGGCTACGGCATCAAGGCGAATATCGATTGGAAGGCCGGGCTTGGCAGCGAGTGGCGGCAATACGAGGAGATTTTCCCGGCGCTGGCAAAAAGCCGCATCGGCCAGGTCTCGCTCGAATGCATCCATTCGCGCGTGCCGGCCAATCTGATGGCGATGCTCAAGGGCAAGGACGTGCTGGTCGGCGCCATCGACGTGGCGAGCGAGCAGGTCGAGACGCCGGAGGAAGTCGCGGCGGTGCTCAAATCCGCGCTGCGCTACGTGCCGGCGGAAAAGCTGCTGCCCTGCACCAATTGCGGCATGGCGCCGCTCGACCGCCACTTGGCGCAGGAGAAGATGCGGGCGCTGGTGAAGGGCGCGGCGCTGCTCCGAGCGGAGCTCGGCGGCAAGGCCTAGTTGGCGGGGATTCGGATGTGGACGATCGCGGTGTCGTCGGCATAGAGGCGCCGCCAGCCCGGCAGGTGATCCAATAGCGTCAGCGTCGGGCTCTTGGCGGCGAACAGGGTCCAGCCGATGCGATTGTCGTCGAGCAGCTTGGGCAGATCGTCGGTGACGCCCTCGGTCGTCGCGTCATAGCGCTTGAGGAAATCGTCGCCATACATGTCGGCGCGCCCGTCGACGAAGGGCGCGACGCCGGAAAAGATCAGATAGCCGCCGAAGCCGTAACCGTTCAGTACCGCGCCGGTGACATGCGAATCCTCGGCCGCCGCGACCGCGGCAGAGGGCGTGATCGCATCGGGCGCACGCGCGATGGGATGCGATACATAAAATGCGCTCACCGCCGCAAAGACGCAGAGCGCGGCCGCCAACCCGGCTGGGCTGGCGCGGCCGGAAAGATTGGCGAAAACCTCGTCCAGGCCCGAAGCGGCGTGTCCCCGCGCGCGCCGCAACTGCCGGGCAATCGCCTCGGCGACCAGGAGCGGCGCCACCAGCCCGAGAATCTCGGCATGGCGCTGATGCACGAGGCTCATATGCACAAGCAGCAGCAGCATGGCGATGCGCGTCCAGGGCAGCTTGACGCCGAGCGACAACGCCGCGAACAGCACCAGCATCAGCCAGATCTCGAGCGGCTGCACGGTCTGGAAATCGGGGCTGCGCCATTCGCTGATCGAGGTGAGCGCGTAGTTCATCTGCATCAGCTTCCACGGCAACAACACGCCGGCGACTCCGTTCGGCGTGAGGAAGGCGGCGAGCGCCGCGAGTGCCAGGAACGGCGCCCATTGGCGGATTGAGGCGTGGCGCGCGTGCCAATCGGGTGCTGCCAGCACCGCTTCCGCGGCAAACAGCACGGCGAAGAGAATCCCCAGCACATAGCCGCCATGGAGATTGGCCCAGAGCACCATCAATCCGGCGAGCCAGAGCGGCGGCGCGCGATCGCGGCGGCGCGCCTCGACCAAGACGACGAACCAGAAAACCAGAATCGGCAGCGTCAGCACATGCGGCCGCACCATCAGATGCGGCAGCGCCATGCCCCAGGCGGTCGCCATGCCAGCGATCGCATAGGCCGGCTCGAGCCAGCGCAGCAGCGCGCGGGTCAGGATGGCGAGCGCCGCGGCGAAGCAGAAAGCGGTCGCCAGCAGCAACCCGTTCCAGCCGAGATGATCGTAGAGCGGCGCGAAGATGATCTCGGCCAGCCATTCATGCGGCACCCACGGCGCCCCCAGCATCGAGCTCGAGAAGATATCGACATGGGGGACGGCGCGATGGGCGATGATCCAGCGCCCGGCGACGATGTGCCAATAGGTGTCGGGGTCGCCGAGCAGCGCCGTCAAATTGGAGCCCAGCACGGTGACGAAGGCCAGCAAGGCGACGCAGAGCGGCAGCGAGACGCCGAAGCGGCTGCGGTTCGCGGCGGAGGCGGCGAGTTCGGTCATGAGGCCGCCAGTTAACCGCCAAGATGGTTAACGAAAGCTTGCGACCGCTTGCCTTCGCCGTTTTCCCATTTAGACTGCCGCCATGCCCGATAATACGCGCATCGGCCGTTTCGACCTCTACCCGCCCATCGAGCCCTATGCCAGCGGCATGCTGCCGCTCGACGGCGGCCATCGCATGTATTGGGAGCAATCCGGCAATCCGAGCGGCGTGCCGGCGGTGTTCCTGCATGGCGGGCCGGGCGCCGGCGCCACCTCGACCCATCGCCGCTTCTTCGACCCCGCCTATTACCGCATCGTCGTCTTCGACCAGCGCGGCGCCGGCCGCTCGACGCCCTTGGGCGAGACGCGCGACAACGACCTGCCCCATCTCATCGCCGATATCGAGCGGTTGCGCGCGCATCTCGGCATCGCGCGCTGGCTGGTCTTCGGCGGCTCCTGGGGCTCGACCCTCGGCCTCGCCTATGCCGAGGCATGGCCGGCGGCTTGCCTTGGGCTGGTGCTGCGCGGAATTTTTCTCTGCCGGCAGAGCGAGATCGACTGGTTCCTCTCCGGCATGCGCATCATCTTCCCGGAAGCCTGGCGGGCGTTTTCGGGATTCGTGCCCGAGGCCGAGCGCGGCGATCTGCTCGCCGCCTATGCGCGGCGTCTCGAGGACCCGAACCCGGCGGTGCATTTGCCGGCGGCGCGCGCCTGGAGCACCTATGAGGGCGTCTGCTCGACCCTGCTGCCGAGCCCGGACACCGTGGCGGCGTTCGGCGAGGACCGCATGGCGTTAGGATTGGCGCGGATCGAGGCGCATTATTTCCGCGGCAACGTCATCCTGCCGGAGGCCGATCTGGTCGCGCGCATCGGCCGCATCCGGCATTTGCCCGGCACCATCGTGCAGGGCCGCTACGACATGGTCTGCCCGATCGGCTCGGCCGACGAGCTGCACCGCGCCTGGCCCGAGGCGCAATACGTCGTGGTGCCCGATGCCGGCCATTCCGCCATGGAGCCCGGCATCCGCGCCGAGCTGGTGGCGGCAACCGAGCGGATGAAGCGGCGCTTTTAGCCCGCCGGCCGCAGCACCTGACGTGCAGCCCATAAGCGCCTTGCCAGAATCGAGGCAAGCCTTAAGATGGCCGGGCTTGATGGGGGGATCGATCCGATGATGGGGGCTTGCACGGCCAGAATTCGCGGCATCGCCGCCGCGTTCGGCCTTGTCACGTGTCTCGTGGCGGCTCTATCGGCCAATCCTGCGCGAGCGCAGAACTGGGCGAGCGAGCTTGCCGGCAACGACCCCGGCCTGCTCTCGATCGGCCCCGGCATGTACGATTTTCTCCATAACTACAAAGCCGGCGAGCTCCGCGCCGAATACGATTTCGCGCATGGCTATTATTTCGTCAAGCCGATGATCGGCGTCTTCGGCACCAACCGTCAATCCGCCTTCGGCTATGCCGGCTTCATCCTGGACCTGCATATCGGCAAGCATTTCGTCATCGTGCCGAATGCCTCGGTCGGTTATTACCATCAAGGCAACGGCAAGAATCTCGGCGAGGCCTTCGAGTTCAAGACCGGTGCGCGCTTCGATTACCGCTTCGACGATGCCTCGCGCATCGGCATTGCCTTCGACCACATCTCCAACGCCGGCTTCAGCAGCAAGAATCCCGGCGAGGAAAACATCCTGCTGATGTTCTCCTTCCCGATCGGGCCCTGGTAGACCCGGACCGGCGCCAGGCCCCGCCGCGGAGCGGCTAAACCTGAATACCGAAAGCTCAGACCTTGGTGGCCTCGCCGCCATCCACCATGATGGTCTCGACCTCGCCCGCCCCGGCGCGACGGAAGGTGGCGGCCGCGTCGTATTCCTTCGAGGTGAAGCAGGCGACGCCATCGGCGAAGCTCGGGAATTCGATGACGACGAAGCGGTGGAACTTGTCGGGGCCTTCCATGATCTGGAACTTGCCGCCGCGCGCCAGCACCTTGCCTTTGTGCTTGGTGACGATCGCCGGCACGAGGTCGGTGTATTTCTTGTACTCGACCGGATCGATAATGCGTGAACGAGCGACCCAATAAGCCGGCATTATGTCCTCCCGATGGTTTTCTAGAGACCGCCCCAGATTTCGGTCGCGACTTCGACCGCGAGTGCGAATTTGCGCTGCTCGACGTCCTCGGTGACGCGGTTGCCGTGATGCGAGCTGGCGAAGCCGCATTGCGGGCTGAGACAGAGATTCTCCAGCGGCACGAATTTCGCGGCCTGTTCGATGCGGCGCTTCAGCTCGTCCTTCGATTCGAGCTCGGCGCGCTTGCTGCTGATGAGGCCGAGCACCACCCGCTTGCCCTTCGGCACGAAGCGGAGCGGCGCGAAATCGCCCGAGCGGGCATCGTCGTATTCGAGGAAGAAGCCGTCGACCGCCGCATTGGCGAAGAGCCCCTCGGCCACCGCATCGTAGCCGCCGCTGCCCATCCACATGCTCTGGAAATTTCCGCGGCAGGTATGCAGGGTGACGGTCATGTTTTTCGGCCGGCCGGCGATGATGGCGTTGATGATATTGGCATAGCGCAAGGGCAGCTTGGCGGGATCCTCGCCGTCGCGCGCCACCTGTATGCGGATGTTCTTGTCGCACAGGCCGGCGAAGGAGACGTCGTCGAATTGGAGATAGGTGCAGCCGGCGGCTGCCAGATCGGCCAACTCCTCGCGATAGGCCCGGATAATGTCGTCCCAGAACTCGCTCATCTCGGGATAGGCCGTCTTGTCCACCACCTGGCGGCCGCCGCGCATGTGAAGATATGTCGGCGCCGGGATGCAGAGCTTGGCGGTGCGCGTTGTCACCGATTTGAGGAAAGCGAAATCGGCCAGGGCGATCGGCCGCGAGCGGCGCACCTTCTCCTTCACCACCAGCATCGAGCGGGTTTCGGCGGTAGCGCCGCCCTCGCCCTTGAAGGCGACCGCGTAGTTGGACTGGGTCGGCGCCACGCCGTCGATGCCGCTGAGGAAATCGACATGCCAGAAGCCACGGCGGATCTCGCCGTCGGTAATGCCCTGCAGGCCGGCCGCCTCTTGCAAGGCGACTGCGTCGCGGATGGCGACGTCCTCGATGGCGCGGAGATCCTCGGGCGTGATCTCGCCCTTGGCGCGCCGGTCGCGGGCGCGGTGAACCGCATCGGAGCGCAGCAGGCTGCCGACATGGTCGGCGCGAAACGGCGGCTTCAGCGATTTGACGTCCGACATAGAGCGCTCCCGTAAGATTTTTTTTGCCGCGTTGACGCCGGGAGCTTAACGCGGCGGTTCGCTTCGGTCACCAGAAACCGGTATGGTTAAAACAAAATTCTCCATATAAAAGTAAGATAATTCAAACCCTTGCGAGTTCACTCCAAATCAGAGACAAATAATAGAAGGTTTCAAATCAAATATAACGAACGTTATATTTGATATATATTTAAGTTTTCCTGAATTTTAGACATTATTACTTGATTTTTCGTGAATTCCTAGCGATTTTTGCTCCAACACCACATAAGCGGCCCATGCAAGGAGATATAAAAAATGTCCATCCGCCAAAACGTCCTCTGCTCCACTCGCTTCGCCGTCCTGGTTGCCGGCATCGCCCTCGCTGCTGCGCCGGCTTTCGCGGGTTACAACAACAACCCGCCCCCACCGTCGTCCTGCTACAGCAATTGCGGTGGCAGCTCGGTTCCGGAGCCCTCGACCCTGACCCTTCTCGGCGTTACCATTCCGGGCGCCGCGGCTTGGATCAAGCGCAAGCTTGCTGGAGGGGCCGTTTTTTCATGCGCGGGTTTTGGCCGCGCGCGATTGGGCACGTCGCCAGGATGCCAGCACGCGGTCGACGACCTGGCTTGATTCGCCGAGGTAATTCGCCGGCTCGGTCAGGCGGGCGATAGCACGATTGTCGAGATAGCGCGCCGCGTCCTTATCCCCGGCCAAGGCTTCGGCGAAGGATATCCTGCCGGCCAGCGCCTGCTGGCTGGCCCGCTTGACGATCTCCTGCGCCAGGGATCGGCCGGCGGTTTCGACGAGAGCCACCATCACCGCCTCGGAGACGACGAGGCCATTGGTTAAGCCGAGATTCGTCTTCATCCGCGCGGCATCGACGGTGAGACCCGCCGCGATTGTCTCGGCATGCGCCAGGGCACCCGAGGTCAGCGTGAAAATCTGCGGCAGCGCCAGCGTCTCGCTCTGCCAGGCCCCGGCCGAGCGCTCCTGCTCGCCGGCCAAGGCCCCGAACATCAGTGGCACCAGCGCCTGAACACCGCGCGCGCAGGCCAGCACCTGGACGCTCGCCACCGGATTCTGCTTTTGCGGCAATGCACTCGAGCCGCCGCGGCCGTCGTCCTTGGGCTCGGACAATTCGCCGAGCTCGGTCTGGCTCAGCAGCACGATATCGGAGGCGAATTTGGCGAGGCTGCCGCAGATCAACCCCAGCACGCCCGCCGCCTCGGCCATGGCCTCGCGATTGGCCTGCCAGGGCGCCGCCGCGACGCCGAGGCCGAGCTCGCGCGCCAGGCCCTCGGTCGTGGCGCGGCGACGCGATTTGAGCGCGGCCAGCGTGCCCACGGCGCCGCCGAGCTGCACCACCAGCAGCCGGCGCCGCAATTCCGCCAGCCGCTGCAGATGGCCGGTCAGAGGCGCCAGCCAGATCGCGCTTTTGTAGCCAAAGCTGACCGGCAGCGCTTGTTGCAGCAAGGTGCGCCCCGCCATCGGCAGGAGGCGGTGGCGCTTGGCGAGATCGGCAAGATCGTCGCCCAAGCGCCGCAAGCCCGCCTCGATGAGCTCCAATCCTTCGCGCAGCAGCAGGACCAGCGATGTATCGACGATGTCCTGGCTGGTGGCGCCCCAATGGACCCAGCGCCCCGCCTTGTTACCGGATGCCCGGCGCAGCTCCGCCGCCAGCGCCGCCACCGGCACCCCGGCCAGCGCGGTGCCCTTGGCGAGCGCGGCGAGCGAGATATTCTCGACCTTCGCCGCCTTGGCGATGTCGCGTGCCGAATCCTTAGGGATCAATCCCAGCCGCGCCTGCACCCGGGCCAGCGCCGCCTCGACATCGAGCATCGCCTGGACGCGCCGCCGGTCGGAGAACAGGGCGCGCATCGCGTCGGTGCCGAAGAGGGCGCCGAAAATCTCCGAATCCGCCGGGTTGACCGTCATGCTGCCGGCTAGAAATCGAAGAACACGGTTTCGTTCTTGCCTTGCAGCACGATGTCAAAGCGGAAGACCGGCATGTCGCCCGCGTTGCCCTGCGTCGCCGCGATCAGCGTCTTTTGCAACGTCGCATCCTCGATCGAGCTCAGCACCGGATCGGTCTTGTTCAGGCCTTCGCCGGGGAAATAGACCCGGGTGAAGAGATGATGCAGCAAGCCGCGCGCGGCGATCGAGACCGCGATATGCGGCGCCTGCAGCGCATTGCCGCGTCCCGGCACGGATCCGGGCTTCACCGTGGTGAAGCGGAAGACACCGTCCTTGTCGGTGAACGCGCGGCCGAAGCCGCGGAATCCCGGATCGACCGGTTTGTCCTGCGCATCCTCGGGATGGTCGTATTTGCCCGCCGCATTGGCCTGCCAGATCTCGATGATGGCGTCGGGCAAGGGCGCTCCCTCGCCGTCGGTGACGCGGCCCTCGAGCGTGATCTTGTCGCCCTTGGCCTTGCCGCCGGAGGTCAGGTCACTCCAGGTGGGCTGCAGCAGGCCGAAATGGAAGAACGGGCCCGCGGTCTGGGTCGCGCTCGGGATCAGCTTCGGACTCATCGCCATGGTCCGCTCAGACCCCGACCGGTGTTGCGTTGCGGCCGCGCAGCACGATGTCGAAGCGGTAGCCGAGCGCCCATTCCGCCTCGCTGAGATTGGGATCGTAATGCGCAATCAGGCGCTGGCGCGCCGCCTCTTCGGGCACCGCGTTGTAGATCGGATCGAAGTCGAGCAGCGGGTCGCCGGGGAAATACATCTGGGTGATAATGCGGGTGGCGAAGGCCGGACCGAAGACCGAGAAGTGGACGTGCTTCGAGCGCCAGGCGTTGTAGGTGTTGCGCCAGGGATAGGCGCCGGGGATGAGCGAGAGGAAGCGGTACTCGCCCTTCTCGTTGCTGACGACGTTGCCGCGCCCGGTGAAATTGGGATCGAGTGGCGCCGGATGGGTGTCGTTGGCGTGCTGATAGCGGCCGGCGGAATTCGCCTGCCAGATCTCGACCAGGGTCTTCGGCACCGGCTTGCCGTCCTCGTCGAGGATGCGGCCGGCCAGGATCATGCGCTCGCCGATCGGATCGCCCTTATGCTGCTTGGTCAGATCGGCGACGTCGGGCCCGCTCCAGCCATTGGCGAAGCCGGGGCCGGTGATCTCGGTCAGCGTCTGCTTCAGCGCGACCGACGGGCGCTCGGGGTGCCGCTTGACGGTGCTGCCATAGGCCGGCCAGTTGTTGGAGGGCTGGCCGCCCTTCAGTTCGGAATTGTATTCCGTCACCTCGGTCATGCCGGGCTCTCCTTTGCCATCTTCTGGTATTCCTCGTTGGCGGCACGGAAGGCGGCGTTGGCCGCCGGTACGCCGCCATAGATCGCGACCTGAATCAGCGCCTCTTTCACCTCGTCGGGCGAGACGCCGGTATTGCGCGTCGCGTGAATGTGCAGGCGCAGCTCCTCCTCGCGTCCCAGCGCCGCCAGCATGGCGATGGTGAGCAGGCTGCGCGTCCGCTTGTCGAGGCTGCCGCCGCGCGCCCACGCTCCGCCCCAGGCGTATTGGGTGATGAAGGTCTGGAAATCGCGGGTGAAATCATTCGCCGCCTTCAGCGAGCGCTCGACATGCGCCGCACCCAGCACTTGCTTGCGGATTTCGAGGCCGCGTTCGTAAAGCTTATCGTCCGCCATCCTGCACTCCTACTGGAAGAATCCGGCAAGCGCCGCGTTGACCGCCGCCGGCTGCTCCGCCGCCGAGATATGGCCCGCGCCGGCGATCTCGACCAGCTTGGCGCCCTTGACGGTCCGCGCGATGGCGCGGCCGAGCTCGGGCGGCGTGGCGGCATCGTCGGCGCCCACCACCACCAGCGTCGGACAGGCGATGCGCGCGGCAGCAGCTGCGAGATCGGTACCGGCGATGGCGCGGCAGCAGCCGATATAACCATCGGCGGGCGTCCGAACCAACATGTTCCTGTAGCCGGCCAGGAGCTCCGGTTTGTTTTTGAACGAGGCGGGCGTGAACCAGCGCTGCATGACCCCGTCGACCATGGGGCCGAGACCGCCCTGACGCACGGCGGCGATGCGGTCCTGCCATAGCTGCGGCGTGCCGATGCTCATGCCGGTGTTGCACAGCGCCAGCTGGAGAAAGCGGCCGGGCGCCTTGACGCCGAGCCTTTGCCCGATCATGCCGCCGATCGAAAGGCCGCAATAGCGCGCCTTGTCCAGCTTCAGCGCATCGAGCAATCCCAACGCATCGTAGGCGAGCTGATCGATGGTGTAGGCCTCGGCGGGCGCGTCGGTCATGCCATGGCCGCGCATGTCGTAGCGCAGCAGGCGGAAGCGCTCGCGCAGCGCCGGCAGCTGTGCATCCCAGAGATGCAAATTGGTGCCGAGCGAATTGCCGAACAGGATCACCGGCGCCGCCGCCGGACCGTCCAGCTGGTAGTGCACGGTGAGGCTATTGACCCGGATGAATGGCATGCCCGCTCCTCCTCTGCCCGCGCCGCAATGGGCAATCGCCCATAAGCGTCGCTGGCTTGTTCGCCGCCGGCTTGACGCCGCCGCCAGCGCCGACGAAACTCCCCGCCGATCTTAAGAAGGCCGCGCGAAAAGCCAAGCGGTCAAAACACCTGGGAGAGATGCCATGGCCGCACGCATCGCGCCACCGTTCCGCGCCGACCACGTCGGCAGCCTGCTGCGCCCGAAGAAGCTGCTCGACGCGCGCGAGCAACGCAAGCAGAACAAGATCACCCAGGATCAGCTCAAAGCGGTCGAGGACGAGGCGATCCGCGCCGCAGTCAAGCTGCAGGAAGACGTCGGCTTGAAGGCGGTGACCGACGGCGAGTTCCGCCGCGCCTATTGGCATCTCGACTTCCTCGAGAAGTTCAAGAACGTCACCGTGGTGCCGCCCTCGATCAAGGCGCGCTTCCATACCCATGCCGGCGACATAGAATTCGCCGCGCCCGGGCTGCGCGTCGACGGCAAGCTGTCGCGCCCGGCACCGATCTTCGTCGAGCATTTCAAGTTCCTGAAATCGGTGGCGAAGGCGATGCCCAAGATCACCATCCCATCGCCCTCGACCATGCATTTCCGCGGCGGGCGCAAGGCGATCGACCAAAAGGCCTATCCGGACATGGGCGACTTCTATGCCGATCTGGCGCGGATCTACGACGAGGAGGTCAAGGACCTGGCCGCCGCCGGCTGCCGCTATCTGCAGATCGACGAGGTCAATTTCGCCTATCTCTGCGATCCAAACCTGCGCGAGCAGGTCAAGAACATCGGCGAGGATCCGGCGACGTTGCCGGCGACCTACGCTAAGCTGATAAATGATTCGATCAAGTCGCGCCCCAAGGACATGGCGGTGTGCATGCATCTCTGTCGCGGCAACTTCAAGAGCGCCTGGGTCGCCGAGGGCGGCTACGAGCCGGTGGCCGAGACCCTGTTCAACAGCATGGACATCACCGGATATTTCCTCGAATACGACGACGAGCGCTCGGGCAATTTCGAGCCGCTGCGCTTCGTGCCGAAGGGCAAGGTGGTGGTGCTGGGGTTGGTCACGACCAAGCTGCGCAAGCTCGAGACCAAGGACGAGCTGAAGCGCCGCATCGACCAAGCGGCTAAATTCGTGCCCTTGGATCAAATCGCATTAGGCCCGCAATGCGGCTTCTCCTCGACCGTCGAAGGCAACGACGTCACCATCGAGGACGAGATCGCCAAGCTGAATCTCATCGTCGAGGTGGCGCGCGAGGTCTGGGGCGGGGTCTAGCCCTCAGCCGCCGTCCGGGAAAAGCGAATGACGTCCCGGAGGATCGGGGCGGCGACGTCGCCGCCGCCGATCGTCGCCGCGCCGATCGAGTTATTTCAACGGTTCGCCGCCTGGCTTCGACAGCCACTTCCAGCTCTTGGTCGCCGCATCATAGGTCGTCACGGTCGAGCCGTCGGGGCCAAGGCCGCGCTCGGGATATTTCTTGAAGTCGTAGACGCCGTCGACGCCGGCGAAGTCGGTCAAATTGGCGATGAAGTCCTTGAGCTGCGCCGCCGTGGCGTTGGGGCCGAGCTTGCGCAAGCTCGCGACGACGATCGAGCCAGCATCCCACGACGTCGCCACCTGATTGTCGGCGCGCAGGTTATGCGCCTTCAGGATGGCGTACATCTCGTGCTGCGCCTTTTCCATGCGCGGATCAAGCGTCAGCACGCCCTCATGCTCGGGATAGAGCGCCGAGGCGAGCATGAGTTGCTTCGGCAAGAAGCTTTCCCATTGCGCCATGGCGGCAAAGGTCTGGTTGCCGCTGGTCGGCGCCACAGGGATGTCAAGCCCGTCCTGCGCCATGCCCTTGAACACGGTTGCCGCCGGCGCGCCCGTCGTCCAGGCGATCATCGCCTGCGCGCCCGAGGCCTTGATGTTGGCGATTTGCGCCGCGACGCTGATGTCGGTCGGGTTGAAATGCTCCTGGATGACTTTCGTCATGCCCTTGTTCTCGGGATAGGCCAGCACGGTACCGACCGCCCGGTCGCCATCCTGGCCGCTGGCGTCGGTGGTCATCAGCGTTGCGAGCTTGGTCCAGCCCTTCATGCGGTAATAGCGCACCACCGCCGCGATCTGGTCGATCGAGGACGAGCTGGCGGAGAAGACGTAGCCGCCGGCTGCCGGGTGGATGGCGGGCGACAAGCAGTAATCGACCGGGCCGTTGGGGTTCATCAGGGGCGCCATCGCGGCGCACATGCCCACGAGACTCGAGCCCATCACCACCGCCGGGGCGGGCTTGGTCGCCAGCACGTCGGTGACGAGCTGGACCGCGACTTGCGGGCTGGTCTGATCGTCTTGGAAAATGAAATTGACCGGGTGGCCCTGGATGCCGCCCGCCTTGTTGACCTGCTCCTGAAGCGCTTCGAGCGAGGCCTTCTGGCCCAATCCGACGAAGGAGGCACCGCCGGTCATCGGCACGATGACGTGGATGTCGTAGGCGTCGGCCGCTTGCGCGCCGCGCGCCGCGCCGAATGTGAAGGCAAGCGCCAGCGCACCCAGTGCCAGCAGCATCGCACGCCGTGCCGGTTTGATGATTTTCATGAGTGATTTCCTCCCCTATAAAAGCGAGGATGGTTTTTCCCGCCCGCCCTGTCAACCGCGTCAGGTTTGCAATGTCAGCCCGCGCTCTACCGCCGTTTCGCGCCGATCATGTCGGCAGTCTGCTGCGCACGCCGAAGCTTTTGGCGGCGCGCGAGCAACGCAAAATAGGCGAGATCGCCGCGGAGCAATTGAAGGCGGTCGAGGATGAAGCCATCCGCGAGGCGGTCAATCTCCAAGAGGAGCTCGGCCTCAAGGCTGTCACCGACGGCGAATTCCGCCGCACGTTGTGGCACGTCGATTTCCTGACCTCCTTCGCCAACGTCAAATCAGTACCGGGCAAGGTGACCGCGCATTTCCACACCGAGGACGGCGATATCGAGCGCACGCCCTCGGCGCTCGCGATCACCGGCAAGCTCAGCCGACCGCATCCAATCTTCGTCGAGCATTTCAAATTCCTGAAATCGATCGCCAATGTTGCGCCGAAGCTCACCATCCCCTCACCCAGCATCCTGCATTTCCGCAACGGCCGCGCCGGCATCGATGCCAAGGCCTATCCCGAGATGGGTTCGTTCTATGCCGATCTGGCGCGGATCTACAGCGAGGAGGTCAAAGACCTTGCAGACGCCGGCTGCCGCTATCTGCAGATCGACGAGGTCAATTTCGCCTATCTGTGCGATCCGAAGCTCCGGGAGCAGGTGCGCAACATCGGCGAGGATCCGGCGACGCTGCCGCAGACCTACGCGAAGCTGATCAACGGCGCGATATCCTCCCGGCCCAAAGACATGGCGGTGTGTATGCATCTCTGCCGCGGCAATTTCGAGGGCGCCTGGGTCGCCGAGGGCGGCTACGAGCCGGTGGCGGAGATCCTGTTCAACGCGATCGAGGTGACGGGATATTTCCTCGAATACGACAATGAGCGCGCCGGCGGCTTCGAGCCGCTGCGCTTCCTGCCGAAGGGCAAAATCGCGGTGCTGGGATTGGTCACGACGAAGCGCGGCCGGCTCGAGAGCAAGGACGATTTGAAGCGCCGCATCGACCAGGCGGCCAAATTCGCGCCGCTTGAGCAATTGGCGCTCAGCCCGCAATGCGGCTTCGCCAGCGGCGAGCGCGGCAACAAGCTCACCGTCGAGGAAGAGGTCGCCAAATTGCGTCTCGTCGTCGAGACCGCGCGCGAAATCTGGGGCGGGGTCTAGCCGCCACCGACCAAGGCGGAATTTGGTGTCCCCGGGGTGACTCGAACACCCGACCCTCAGTTTAGGAAACTGATGCTCTATCCACCTGAGCTACGGGGACCGCTTGCCCTGTATAGCAAGGCGGCTTTGCCGCCGCATCCCACGCGTCGGCTCACGGCCCAAAATTGAGCAAAACCTATACGTATCAATGTGATGTGCGATTTTACCCCGCGCGAAGATTGCAACCCCGACAGCTTCGCGTTAAGGTTTGCGGAACAAGCGCTAACGGTCGTTCCGTCAAGCCGTAAGCGTAAGGGCCAGTAAGAGCCGCTCATCACATCACGGGGGAAATGCTCATGTCAGTATCCGCACCTGCCGTTGGCCGCCAACCTGCCATCGTCAAGAACCTGCCCTTCATCATCACCGCATCGTCGCTCGGCACCTTGATCGAGTGGTATGACTTCTACCTCTATGGCGTGCTCGCGGCGTTCTTCGGTGCGCATTTCTTCTCGCCGGATCTCAATCCCAACATCGCGTTTATCGCCAGCTTGCTGGTGTTCTGGACCGGATTCCTGGTTCGGCCTTTTGGCGCCATCCTCTTCGGATATCTGGGCGACCTCGTCGGCCGCAAATTTACCTTCATGCTGACCCTGGCCTTGATGGGCCTGGCGACCTTCCTGGTCGGCTGCCTGCCGACCTACGCAACGATCGGTGCGTTGGCACCCGTGCTGCTGGTCGCCTGCCGCGTCATCCAGGGCCTTGCCCTGGGCGGCGAATACGGCGGTGCCGCAACCTATATCGCGGAGCATGCGCCGGACGGACGGCGCGGCTTCTTCACCAGCTGGATCCAGACCACGGCGACGCTCGGCATCGTCTTCGCGCTGCTGATCATCCTCGCTTTCCGCCTCGGCATGGGCGCCGATGATTTCGCCTCTTATGGCTGGCGCTTCCCGTTTCTGATCTCGGCAATCCTGGTCATCCTGTCCGGCTATATCCGGCTGAAGCTCCAGGAATCGCCGCTCTTCGCCCAGCTCAAGGCACAGGGCAAGAGCTCGCATAACCCGGTCAAGGACACCTACTCGAGCGGCAGTAACGTGGGCAAGATGCTGATCGCGTTGTTCGGCGCCACGGCACCGGAGGGCGTGGTCTGGTACACCGGCCAGTTCTACGCGCTGTTCTATCTTACCGCCGTGCTCAAGATCCCCTTCGCCGAAGTCTACATCATCATGATCGTGGCTCTGATCCTAGGCGCGCCGTTCTTCATCGTGTTCGGCTGGCTCTCGGATCGCATTGGCCGGCGTAACATCATGACGGTCGGCTTCGCCCTGGCCGTCCTCACCTACATCCCGGTGTTCCAGGCCTTCACCACCTACAAGGACAGCCCGGTCATGTTGGGCGTGCTGATCTGGTACCTGGTGATTCTGGTCACCATGGTCTATGGGCCGATCGCGGCCTTCCTGGTCGAGTACTTCCCGGCCCGGATCCGCTACAGCTCGATGTCGCTGCCCTACCACATCGGCAACGGCGTGTTCGGCGGCCTCGTGCCTGCCGCGGGGGCTTCGCTCGCAGCGACCTCGCTCGTCGCGGTCTCGCTACCCGTCGTGGGCGTGATCGGGCCGTTGGTGGGACTGCTCTACCCGATGGGCATCGCCTCGCTCGGCGTCGTGGTGAGCCTGTTCGCAATCCCGAACACCACCAACGAGACCAATATCTGGGACGAGGTGAGCGGCGGTCGTCGCTAGCGCGGCGCCACCGAAATCACTGAAATAAAAAAGGCCCGGGAAAAATCCCGGGCCTTATTCTTTTGCGGCTACGATATTCGCGAAACTTAGGCGGCGGCGAGCATGCCCTCGACGCGCTTCACCGCCGAGGCTTCGTCGATATTCTCGACAGCAGCGAATTCGCGCACTAGCCGGTCGAGCGCCGCCTGGTAGATCTGGCGCTCGCTGTAGCTCTGCTCGGGCTGGCCGACATTGCGGTAGAGATCGCGCACCACCTCGGCGATCGAGGCCGGGTCGCCGGAATTGATCTTCGCTTCGTATTCCTGGGCGCGACGGCTCCACATGGTGCGCTTGGCACGCGACTTGCCCTTGAGCTTGGTCAGCGCCGCGTCCATTTCCTTGCGGGTCGAGAGGCGCCGCAGCCCCGAGCCCTTCGCCTTGCCGATCGGCACGCGTAGCGTCATTCGGTCCTTGTCGAAATGGACGACAAAGACGTTGAGCTGATAGCCGGCGATTTCCTGATCCTCGATGCCGAGAATCTTGCCGACGCCGTGGGTCGGATAGACCACGAAGTCGCCGGTGGAGAAGCCGAGCTTCTCGGATTTCTCGTCTTTCTTGCGGGTGGGCATGGGCGCTCCGTCTCTGTTGGCAATGACGCGAAAGAGGCCCCCGGCCGCGCCAGATGTCGCAGCGCCGTTTAGCTATTCCTCGGGAGAGACGCACCTTTCGGGCATCTGCGGGCTTTATACCACAAATTCCGCGTAAAAGCCAGCCAGGGCCATGCGCCGGTTGCAAACCTGCCGCAAGTCTCGGTATTTACTTGGGTTTTCCGGCGCCGGCGAAATCTGGTTTAACGCTTGCCGGGGTTGGGGCTAAAGAATTTCTCGAACTTATCGGGAACGCCCTTGAAGCTGTCGGCATCCGGCGGCGCATCGCCCTTGCGGGTGATGTTGGGCCAGGTTTTGGAATATTGCGTGTTGGTCTCGAGCCATTTCTCGGCCTGCGGATCGCTGTCGGGCACGATCGCCTCGGCCGGGCATTCCGGCTCGCAGACGCCGCAATCGATGCATTCGTCGGGGTGGATGACGAGCATGTTCTCGCCCTCGTAAAAACAGTCGACCGGGCAGACCTCGACGCAGTCGAGGTATTTGCACTTGATGCAGGCTTCGGTCACCACATAGGTCATGGCTGTTACTCGGATGCTTTCAGGGCGATTTCGCCGCCGCTCGTACCATGGCGGCAAACCGCCTTCAACCCCAACTGCGCTATGGGTTTTCCGGCGGCGGGGGACCGCTATAGCAGCCGCGCGGCAAAGGCTGGCGCGGCGCCGCCAGCGCCTCGGCGATATGGGCGACGAGGCCGATCGAACGACCCAGCAGCAATAGCGATGCGGCGGCTCCGGCGGGCAGGCCAAGCCGGGATTCCAGCAGCATCAGAGCGGCTTCGAGGGGCGGCGCCGTGGAGATTCTTCCTGCCGGCCCCGCCAGCGCCGCGACAAGAAAACCGCCTCGCGGATCCTTGCCGGCAAAGAGCGCCACGGCGCCGGTTGCCGTGTCGAGACGCAGCATGGCGAGGCCGATGCCGACCGCGCGCCAGATCGGCATGCCCGACGTGGCGGCGCTGCGCGCGGCATGGCTGGCCGCGTCGATGCCGCCATCGGCAGCGAGGATCAATGCCGCGCGCAACAACGGTCGCTGCTCGCGGCCGAGCCCCCAAGCCTCCGCCAGCACCGCCTCGATCGGGCGCGCCGAGGGCGCAACCCCGGCCACCGCGGCGGTGAGAAACCGCAGTAGCCGCGCCCCGGCATAGGCGAAGAAATCCGCATTGGTGTCGGCCCGCACCGGCTCCGCTGCCGTCGCGATCTGCAGCAAGGCCAAGGCGCGCGCGGCGGGCGGCACCGATCCCAGCACCGCGCCATGCTCGATCGGATCCGGCAGATTGTCCGCGGCGAAACTCGCCGCCGGATCGGCCTGCCAGATCAGCGCTGCGGCCTCGCGCACCGAGAGATCGCGGGCGATCTCGGTTGCGTCGCGCCCACGATAATAGAGCCGCCCGTCTCGCGCCAGGGTGATCGCGGTGTCGAGCACCGGGCGGGCGGCGCGGGCGCCCTGCTGCAAGCCGGCGACGTCGCTCGAATCATAGCGGCGCGCGCGGCCACTGCCACGCTCCGAGCGGATGAGGCCGCGGCTGACATAGGCGTAGAGCGTGGCGCGGGTGACGCCGAGCGCGCGGGCGGCCTCGGCAGCGGTGAGATGATCGCGATCCCAATTCATCGAACTATATTGATCGTATTATCAATATTGATCAATATATTAACCCCCCCCCCCCCCCCCGGAATCAGCCGCATGCCGCGTTCCCCGGGGCCTTGTCGGCTCTCGCCAGAATCGGGCGCTCTGCTATTGTCGCCCCGGTCAATTCCGGCAAGGCAACAGGGGCGTATCGGCATGGCCGCGCGCGGGCGGATCGTGGTGCTGCATTTTGCGGGTCAGATGCCCTTGGCGGGTATCGCCTGGCAGTCGCTCCACTACCTGATCGGGCTCGAAAAGCTCGGCTACGAGACGTGGTACGTCGAGGATCACGGCGCCAACCCCTACGATCCGCGGCTTAATAGCATCGTCACCGATAACGGCCCCAATATCGCCTATCTCAAGGCGCTGATGGAGCGCTTCGGTCTGGGCGCGCGCTGGGCCTATTGGGACGCGATCAACGATACCTATCATGGGCTGTCGCGCGAGCGCGTCGCGCGGCTGTTCCAGGAATCCGACGCGCTGATCAATCTCTGCGGTGCCACAAGGCTGCGCGAGCATCACATGGTCTGCCCGCGCCGGCTGATGGTCGATACCGATCCGGTCTACGAGCAGATCAAATACGCCGAGGCCGATCCCGCCGCGCGCGCCTATATCGACGCGCATACGGATTTTTTTACCTATGGCGAGAATGTCGGCGGACCGGGCTGGATCGTGCCGCTCGGCGGCATCGCCTGGAAGCCGACGCGCCCGCCCGTCGTGCTCGACCTCTGGCCCGCCGATGCCGAGGGCGGCGATTGCTTTTCCACCATCGCCACCTGGGAGAACAAGGGCAAGAACATCGACTTCGCCGGCGAGCGCTATGTCTGGTCGAAGCACCTCAATTTCACGCGCTTTCTAGATCTGCCGAAGCGCGCCAAGCAATGCTTCACCGTGGCGCTCAACTCGGCGCCGCCCGAGGCTGAGGCCGAGATCAAGTCCAAGGGCTGGCAGGTGGTCGACGCGCGCGAGATTTCGCTCGGCCTCGACGAATACGGCGATTTCATCCGCGGCTCGCGGGCCGAGTTCACCGTCGCCAAAGACATCTATGTGCGGCCGCGCAGCGGCTGGTTCAGCGACCGCAGCGTCTGCTACCTTGCCTCGGGCCGGCCGGTGGTGACGATGGATACCGGCTTCTCGCTCTTCGTGCCGGTGGGCGCCGGCCTCTTTGACTATAGCGACGAGGCGCAGGCGCTCGCCGCGATCGAGGCGATCAACGCCGATTATCCGCGCCAGGCGCGCGCAGCACGCGACGTCGCGGCGGAATATTTCGACGCCGGCCGCGTTCTTGGGGCGATGCTGAGCGAGGCCAGGCTGTGAGCCCGTTGAATGTGCCGCAAGCGGATCGCGACAGCATCCTCGTGCCGCCGGCGCTGGCGCGAGGATTTCGCCGGATCACCTGGGACGGCCTCGCGGTCGCCCTCTTCGTCGCCGTCTTCGTCATCATCCTCACCACCTTTCCCGATTACGGCGTCACCTGGGACGAGGACGTGCATAATTGGTACGGCGTCGCGGTGCTCGACTATTACCTGACTGGATTCCGCGACACCTCGAGCCTGCATTATCTCGATCTGTTCAATTACGGCGCCGCCTTCGACATGGCCGCCGCGGCGCTCAACAAGGTCTCGCCCTTCGGCAATTACGAGACGCGTCATCTGCTGGACGCGTTGACCGGACTGCTGGGCATCGTCGGAACCTGGAAGCTCGGGCGTCAGCTCGGCGGCCCGCGCACCGGATTCCTGGCGGCGCTCTTCCTGACGTTGATCCCGAATTATTACGGCCAGATGTTCAACAACCCGAAAGACATACCCTTCGCCGCCGGCATGGCGTGGTCGCTCTATTACATCGTGCGGCTGATGCCGCAACTGCCGCGACCGGATTGGCGACCGGTGGTCAAACTGGGCCTGGCCACCGGCCTCGCTTTGGCGGTACGCGTGGGCGGCTTACTGATCCTGGGCTATCTCGGGCTGGCGCTGATGGCTTTCGTGCTGTGGCATTTCGCCGAGAATCGGCGCTTCGGCCGCGCTGCCGCCGATTCCTGGGAGTGCTTCTGGCGCGTGCTGGCGCCGGTGGCGTTGGTAGCGTACCCGGTGATGCTGTTCTTCTGGCCTTGGGCGCAGCAGGACCCGCTGATCAACCCGGTCAAGGCGCTGATCTATTTCAGCCACGAGATCTTCCCGTTCCGGACATTATTCGCCGGCGAATACGTGCCGGCAAGCGACCTGCCCTGGGAATATCTGCCGACCTACATTCTCCTCGCGCTACCCGAGCTGGTGCTGCTGCTGCTTCTCGCGGCGCCGATGGTCGCCTTTCTCGGCTTGAAGCGATCCGGCTGGCGGACCGAGCGCAGCGAGGCGATCGGCTGGTTCGTGCTCGGATTCGCCATCCTGTTTCCGGTCGGCTATGCGGTGGCGATCAAGGCGGTGCTGTTCGACGGCATGCGCCATTTCATCTTCGTACTGCCGCTGATCGCCTGCGTCGCGGCGCTGATCGCCGACCGCGCGGCGGATTGGCTCAATGCGAGCCGCTTGCGCGGCTATGCCTATGCCGCGCTGGCGGTCTACGGCCTTATCCACGTCTCGATCATGGCGCGCCTGCATCCCGACGAGTACGTCTATTACAACGCCTTCGTCGGCGGCACGCGCGGCGCACAGGGGCTGTTCAAGCTCGATTACTGGGCCAATTCCTATGCCGAGGACGTCCAGGCGCTGGAGAACCATCTGCGCGCGGAATATGGCGGCGATTTCATGGATCACGATTTTACCGTCTTCGCCTGCGGCCCGCCGATCTCGGCAGCCTATTATTTTCCGCCCAATTTCATCTTCACCCAGGATCGCGACAACGCCGAGTTCATCATCGCCTTCACCAAGGACGAGTGCCACAAGGCGGTGCCCGGCAAGGAGATCTATCGGGTCGAGCGCATGGGCACGCTGCTCTCGGTGGTGCTCGACCGCCGCGCCATTCTCGCCCATGCGCCGCGCGGACCGGCCATAGCCGGCGTGAATTGAGACCGGCATGCGGGCGGAGGAATATGAGCGTCTGGCGGCGGTCGAAACCCGCATGTGGTGGTTCCGCGGCTTGCACCGCAATCTGGTTCAGGTCTGGCGGCGGGCCGGGCTGCCGAGCGGTAGCGGCAAATCGCGCTTGCTCGATGCCGGCTGCGGCACCGGCGGATTGCTGCAGCGATTGGCGCAAGACGATCCCGCCGCCATCCGCATCGGCCTCGACCGCGATCCGCTCGCCTGCCGCTTCGCCGGCAAGGTTGCGTCGGTGACGCAAGGCTCGATCGACGCGCTTCCCTTCGCCGATACCGCCTTCGACGCGATCTTCAGCGCCGACGTGCTGTGCCATCGCGGTGTCGACGGAGACGCGGCGCTCGACGAACTGCGCCGCTGCCTCAAGCCGGGGGGATTGCTTGTGCTGAATCTGCCGGCCTATCAATGGCTTTATTCGGCGCATGACCGTGCCGTCGACAATGCGCGGCGCTATGGCCGGTGCGAGGTCGCGCGCATGCTGGAATCCCACGGCTTCACCCGCATCCGCGCGACCTATTGGAACACGCTGCTGTTTCCGCTGATGCTGCTGCGCCGGAAGCTTGGCTCCGCCGAGGGCGCGAGCGAGGTCACGCGTCTGCCGGCGCCGCTCGAGCGCCTGTTCGCCGCGCTGACCCGCGTTGAATCCTGGCTTATCGACAAAGGCTTGAATCTTCCCTTCGGCGGCTCGATCCTGGCCTCCGGAGTGAAATCATGACCGCCCCCGCCCTCAGCATCGTCGTCCCGGTCTATAACGGCGCCAAAAGCATCGGCGAGCTGGTCGGCGCCCTCGAGAGCCTCGTCGTGCCGGGCGGGCACGAGATCGTGCTGGTCAACGACAACAGCCCCGACGACAGCCTCGCGGTGTGCCAGGCGCTGATGCGCCACGCCAAGGTGCCGGTGACGCTCGTCGACCTCGCGCGCAATTTCGGCGAGCACAACGCGGTGATTGCGGGGCTGCGCCAGGCGCGCGGCGCCTATGTCATCACCATGGACGACGATCTGCAGAACCCGCCCGGCGAGGTGGTGCGGCTCTGGCAGCACGCCCAATCCGGCGACTTCGACGTGGTCTATGCCCATCCGGCGGAAAAGCGACACACCGCCTTCCGCAATCTCGGCAGCCGGTTCACCAACCGGGTCGCCGATTTCCTGCTCGACAAGCCGAAGGGGCTCTACCTCTCGAGCTTTCGCTGCATGAGCGCCTTCGCGCTGCGCCAGGCGATCGAATACCAGGGCCCCTTCCCCTATATCGACGGGCTGTTGATGCAGGTGACGCAGCGCATCGACAGCATCGAGGTGGAACACCTGCCGCGCGCCTTCGGCCTTAGCAATTACAATCTGCGCCGGCTGGTGCGGCTGTGGCTCAACATGTTCGTCAATTTCTCGGTGATGCCGCTCCGCGTCGCGACCTTTACGGGATTCGGCTTGAGTGCTATGGGCCTGGTCGGATCGCTCTGGGTCGCGCTCGAAGCCCTGTTCCGCAACACCCCGCCGGGCTGGGCCTCGCTCTCGGTCGCGGTGCTGCTGCTGTCGGGCGTGCAGCTCACCATGCTCGGGTTGATCGGCGAATATCTCGGCCGGCTTTACCTCACCATCAACCGCAAGCCGCAGACGGTGGTGCGGACTATCGCGCGCAACGACGCGGCCGAGGGCGTCCAGCGCCCGCCGGCGATCCGGAGCGTGTGATGGAAAGCCTGATGCCCTATTACGCCGCGCTGTTTGGCGGCATCCTGCTCGGCGTCGTCGGGCAGATCCTGCTCAAGACCGGCGTGCTCGGCGCCGCCAACATCATGGTGCAGCTCTTCAGCCCCTATACCATCCTCGGCATCGGTGCCTATGGCTGCGCCGCCTTCCTCTATCTAATCGCCATCCGCAAGATTCCGCTGTCGCTCGCCTATCCCTCGGTGGCGGTGAGCTACGTGGTGGTGGCGGTGATCGCGCATTTCTTTTGGGACGAGCCGCTCAATGCCGGCAAGCTTGCCGCCATCGCCCTCATCCTCGCCGGCGTAGCGCTGCTGCACCGGGTCTGAGCGGCTAAACCACCGATTTGATCGCGGCGATCACCCGCGCGACGGCATCGTCGCCGAGCTCGGGGAACATCGGCAGGCTGAGCACCTCATTCGCCGCGCGCTCACTCTCGGCGAAGCCGGCAGGATCGAGCGTCAGGCGCCCGCGATAGGCCGGCTGGAGATGGACCGGCACCGGATAATGGATGCCGGTGCCGATCTGGGCGCGATCGAGCGAAGCGCGCAGGGCGTCGCGCTGATTCACCCGCAGCACATATTGGTGAAAGACGTGGCTGGCGCCCGGACGCCGCGTCGGCAGGCCGAGGCCGGTTGCGGCCAATCCCCGATCATAGGCAGCGGCAATGGCGGCGCGGCGCAGATTGTTAGCGTCGAGTTTGCCAAGCTTCACCCGCAACAGCGCCGCCTGCAGCTCGTCGAGCCGGGAATTCATGCCCGGGATCGCACTGACATAGCGCGCGCGCCAGCCATATTCGCGCAGTTCGGCCAGCCGCGCGGCAAGCTCGGGGTCGCGCGTCACCACCGCGCCGCCATCGCCGAAGGCGCCGAGATTCTTGGTCGGATAGAAGCTGAAGGCGGCGAGATCGCCGAGGCTGCCGAGCCGCTTGCCGCCCAGCTTGGCGCCGTGGCTTTGCGCGCAATCCTCGATCAGCTTGATGCCGCGCGCCTTGGCCCAGGGCAGGATGGATTCAAGATCGGCGGCCTGGCCGTAGAGATGCACCGCGACGATGGCGGCGATCGGATGCTTGTCCGCGGCCACCTTCAGCCGCGCCGGATCGATCGTATAGGTCGCGGGCTCGATATCGATCAGCAGCGGCTTGAGGCCGGCGAGCTCGATCGCGGCCACGGTGGCGACAGCGGTATGCGAGACCGTGGCGACGAATGTGCCGGGCTTCAAATCGAGCGCGCGCAGCGCCAGGATCAGCGCATCGGTGCCCGAGGCGACGCCGACAGCATGGCCCACGCCGATAGTGGCGGCAAAATCGCGCTCGAAGCCCGCCACCTCCTCGCCGAGGATATAGCGGCCGCCCTCGAGCACCCGCGCCAAGGCGGCGTCGATCTCCGCGCGCTGCGCGAGGTAAGCGGCGCGCGGGTCGGTCTGCGGGATCTTGGCTTCGCTCATGCGTCGCAGCTTGCCGCCCCACCCCGACTCGCGCAAGGCGAACCGCGCCGGGCAAGATTGCTATTGCGGGTGTGGAATCGCTTGTGATTCTGTGAGGCCGCATGGGCCGCGCCGCACCGTCTTCCCAGCTCCGCCTCGGCGTCGCATTGATCGCGGCGCTGCTGCTGGCATCTTGCGGAAGCCATCGCGAGGGGGTTGAGCCGGCACGATTGCCGCCCGAGGTTTGTCTCGCCCGGCTCGATGCGCTGCACGTCTCCTACGAGAAATCCGCCTCGCCCGAGGGGCCCTGCCCGATCTACGACCCGATTCGGCTGCGCGCCGCCGACATTCCCTTGAGCCGACCGGCGCTGATGGGCTGCGATCTAGCGCTGGCGATCGACCGCTTCGACCGCGAGGTGGTGGCGCCCGCCGCGCGACGCTATTTCAACACGGGTGTCAAATCGGTGCGGCATTTCGGAACCTATTCCTGCCGCGGCCGGCCGGGCGGCGAATGGAGCGAGCATGCCAAGGGCAACGCCATCGACATCGCCGGGTTTCTGCTCGACGACGGAACATCGATCAGCGTCGAGCACGATTGGGGCGGCAGCGGGAAGAAGCGCGATTTCATCCATGCCGTCGCGCGCGGCGCCTGTGACGTTTTCCAGATGGTGCTGACGCCCAACAGCAACCGCGACCATTACAACCATTTGCATCTCGACATTGGGCCCTATAAGCGCTGCGACGCTTGAGTATGGATTGATGGACACCAACAGGGAGGTATCGCGACAATGGCATCAGGCAAAATTCGCTTTCGCAACCCCGCTAACGGCTACGAGGAAGACGTGACGCTGGCTTGGCTTTGGTGCCTGCTGTTCGGCTGCTTATATTTTGCAATAAAGGGCGTCTGGGCCCATGCGCTGATCTCAGCTGTGATCGCGCTGTTTACCTTAGGGCTGTCGTGGCTCGTTTATCCGTTCTTTGCCCGAGGAATCGTCGAGAAGCATTACCTGCGCATGGGCTGGCAGCGTGTCGCCGCCTAACCCTAATCACACCGGCTGCAGATCGTCCTCGAACAGCGAGATCCAGGCCTCGACCGGGATCGGCTGCGGCGGCGCCGGCTCGTCATAGAGAAGGCATGCCGCCGCCGCATTGCCGCGCCGCTCGGCGAGCGACGTCACGCAAATCCTGCGGATCGACCGGCCCTGCTCCAGCGTCAGCCAATCGCCGATCCGCACCGGATGATGCGGCTTCAGCGCTTGCGTGCCGCGAAGACCGACCTTGCCGCCGGCGCAAAGCCGCGCCGCCGCCGAGCGCGTCCGCGCCAGCCGCGCGAACCAGAGAAATTTGTCGAGGCGCAGGCTGGCTGCGTTCATCGCTGGCGGGTCATCGCGCGAGGCTCAACTCCTTCAGTTTGGCGAACGGGCTGTGGGGATCGTGGCGCGCCGGAATCGGACGCGCCGCGCCATGGCGATGCCGGCCGCGAAAGCGCGGTCCTGCCGCGTCGCTCGCCTTGGCGCGATAGCCCAACGCCTCCAGCACCGCCGGTAAATCGGCAAGACCGCAGCCGGCGAGGTTGGCGAGCTCCGGCAGCGCGCCGAACGCGCCCTGCCGCGACAGAATCCGCACCCGTGCCGCGAGGCGCTCGACCCGGTCGACGCGCAGGATGCGCGGCCCGAGCACGCGATAGCCCATCGCCGCATAGGCGGCGTCGGAGATAGCGGCATCGCGCGGCGCGGCTAGGCCCCTCGGGCTTGGCGGCGGCGAACACCCAGCGCGCACCGCCCAGAGCAAGCCGCGCCATGGGGCGGTATCGGCCTTGAACAGCGGCTCGATGTATATGGATTCGACGCCGAAGCGCAGCCCCAATCGCGCCAGCGCCTTGCGCTCGACGGGTCCAAGCGCCGCCAGCAGCGGTGTCAGGCTCGGTGCCGGCAGGCTGCCCAGCGCCTCGCCGAGCTGGAACAACAGCCCGCGCGCCGGCCCCGTGAGCTCGGCGTGGCGCAGACGCATCAGCGGGCCGAGCGTGCGCGCGAGCCAGGAATCGACGAAGGCAGCGAGGCGCTTCCTGACCTGCTCGCGCGCATCGCCGGGGAAATAGTCGCATGAGCCGGCCTCGGCGCGGGGGCCGAGCGCGCTCGATCCCGCGACCAGCCGCCCGACAACGCCGCCGCGCCAGCTCAGCGCTCCGTCGCGTGACAGCGCGAATTCGCCGTCCGGCGCCGTTGCCAAGGCATTGACCCGGCGTGCGATCTCGCCGCGCAAGACCCGCTGCGCCGCCGCGAGCAAGGTTCGGGCACCCTCGCCATCCTCCGCGACATCGGGCTTGAAGCGAAAGCCCTCGAGCAAGCCGACATAATGGCCCTCGACCTTAACCTCGCCGCCGGCGCTGACCGAGGCCAGCAGCTCCTTGTCCGAGGCCAATTGCCGAACCAGGAAAGCCGAGCGGCGATCGACGAAGCGCTGAATGAGGCGGTCGTGCAGCGCGTCGGAGAGACGATCCTCGATGGCGCGGGCGCGCTCCTGCCAGCCGGTCGCATCGGCCAGCCAATCGGCGCGGTTGGCGATATAGGTCCAGGTCCTGGTATGCGCGATGCGCGTCATCAGCGTGTCGATATCGCCGTCGAGATGCTCGAGCCGGCTGATTTGCGCCGCCACCCAATCCGCCGGCAGGAGTCCGCCCGGCCCGCACAAATAACGATAGATCTGCGCCAGCAGCCGCGCATGGGTGTCGCTCATCACCTTGCGGAAATCCGGGATCTGGCAGACCTCCCAGATCAGACGGATGGATTCGAGATGCCGCGCCAGCGCCGCGATCTCGGGCATCTGCGCCAGCGCCTTTAGCGCCTGCAGATCGTCGGCCGGACGGGCCGGAACCAGCCCGAATTGGCGCGGCCGCGCCTCGAGCGAGGCGATCAGGCCGGCGAGCGAGCCGTGATCGAGCCGCGCATTGCGCCAATAGAGCGCGCGCAGCGGATCGAAGCGGTGATTCTCGATCGCCTCGACCAGATTGGGCTCGAGCTCCTTCACCTCGTCGGTCACGCCGAAGGTGCCGTCGCTCATATGGCGGCCGGCGCGGCCGGCGATCTGCGCGATCTCGGCGGCGCCGAGGCGGCGCGGCGCGTTGCCGTCGAACTTGACCAGCCGCGCGAAGGCGACATGGTTCAATTCCATGTTGAGGCCCATGCCGATGGCGTCGGTCGCCACCAGGTAATCGACCTCGCCGGATTGGAAGAGGGCCACCTGCGAGTTGCGCGCGCGGGGCGACAGCGCGCCCATCACCACCGCGGTGCCGCCGCGCCGCCTTCGCACCGCCTCGGCGAGCGCGAAGACGTCGGCCACCGCGAAGGCGACCACCGCGCTGCGCGGCGGCAATCGCGCCAGCTTCTTGGCGCCGCTGTAGCGCAGGACCGAGAAGCGCGGCCGCGCCGAAATCTCGGCCTCGGGCACCAGGCGCTTCAGCAAGGGCTTCACCGTGTCGGAGCCCAGGAACATGGTCTCGGCCAATCCCCGCGCATGCAGCAGCCGGTCGGTGAAGACATGGCCGCGCTCGGCATCGCCGCAGAGCTGGATCTCGTCGACCGCCAGGAAATCGACCGGGCGATCCAAGGGCATCGATTCGACGGTGCAGATGAAATAGGAGGGATTGGGCGGGACGATCTTTTCCTCGCCGGTGATCAGCGCCACCCGACGCGCGCCCTTCAGCGCCACGACTCGGTCGAAATTCTCGCGTGCCAGCAGGCGGAGCGGAAAGCCGATCATGCCGGATTGATGGCCGAGCATGCGCTCGATGGCGAGATGGGTCTTGCCGGTGTTGGTCGGGCCCAACACGGCCCAGAGGCGGGCGGAGCGCGCAACGCTCATAGAATCACAATCGGGATTTTGCGCGCGAAAGGCAAGCACCGGTTGCGGGCCAGAGCCGGAATACTTGCCGCAGCATCGCCGTTGTCGTAAATGGGCTAAGTGCGCCTTCGAGGAATTCTGCCATGGGCAAGACGCTGAACCGTCATATTGCCGCAGCGCTCGCAGCGCTCATGCTGCTAGCTGCGGCGCCGGCACAGGCCTGGCCGGGCGCTGCGCCGCCCTCGCCCTACGATTCGCCGCCTGGCACCGGCGCGCCGATCCGCCCGCTCTATCCGCGCCAGGCCTGCGACGGCAACGAGCCGCTGACCGGCGGCATCTACGGCGCGACGCTGGGCGGCTTGATCGGCTCGCTGCTGGGCCGCGACCGCTATGGACGGGTCGACCCCGGCGCCACATTCTTCGGCATCGTCGCCGGCGCGATGCTCGGCGCGACATTCGCCGCCAGTCGCTGCTGAATTAACCGCCAAAGCAAAAGGGGCGGGAAATTTCCCGCCCCTTCGCCTTGTTCCGTCGATCGCCGCTTAGGCGGCTTCGTCGTATTCGCGCGAGACGTCCTTGCCGGTGTAATCCGGCATGAACGCGGTCGCCACCACGCTCACCACGGCGCATCCCGCAATGTAGATCGCGATGGCATAGCCCGAGCCATAGGCGGCGAACAGCGCCGTCGCGATCAAGGGCGCCGGACCGCCGGCGATGATCGAGGCGAGCTGATAGCCGAGCGACGCGCCGCTGTAGCGCAGGCGCGGCGTGAAGGATTCGGCGATCAGCGCCGCTTGCGGCCCGTAGATCATGTCGTGCGGCACGAGCGAGAAGACGATGGCGAAGAACACCACCGCCGGAATCGCCGTGGCGATCACGCCGAAGTAGATGAACCCGTAGATGCCCACCACCACCGAGCCGATCAGGTACATCCTCTTGCGTCCGATCTTGTCGGAGATGTGGCCCGAGAGCGGAATGGTGACGAAGGAGAGACAGGCGCCGACCATGATCGCGGTCAGCAGCAGATCGCGCGACATGTGCAGGGTGCCGGTGCCGTAAGCGAAGATGAACGCCGTGTAGATGTAGAACGGCGCCTGCTCGGCCATGCGCAGGAAGGCGGAGAGGAGAATCTCCTTCGGCTGCTTCTTGATGACCTCGAGGATCGGCGCTTTCTCGATCTTACGCTTGGCGACGAGGTTCTGAAACACCGGGGTCTCGAGGATGCCGAGCCGGATCCAGAGACCGACGCCGACCAGCACGATGCTGAGGGCGAAGGGGATGCGCCAGCCCCAGGTCAGGAACGCGTCGCCTGAATAGCGGCTAACGACCAGAATGACGAGGTTCGACAGGAAGAGGCCGGCCGGCACGCCGAATTGCGGCCAGGAGGCGACCAGCCCGCGGTTTTTGTTACTGCGCGCCCATTCCATCGACAGGATGACCGAGCCGCCCCATTCGCCGCCGACGCCGATGCCCTGGAAGACGCGCAGCACGGTGAGGGCGACCGCGCCCCAGATACCGATCGACTCATAGGTGGGCACGAAGGCGATGAGGAAGGTCGCGATGCCCATGCAGAGCAAGGTTGCAATCAGCGTCGCCTTGCGGCCGATGCGATCGCCGTAATGGCCGAAGATCGCGGCGCCGATCGGCCGACCGATGAATCCGATGAAATAGGTGCCGAAGGCGGCCAGCGTCGCTGTTAAGGCGTCAGAATTCGGGAAATAGAGCTTGCCGAAGACCAGGCCCGCGGCGGTGCCGTAGATGAAGAAGTCGTACCATTCGATGGTGGTGCCGACTGTCGATGCGATCACCGCGCGGCGCAGATGCGCCTTATGCTCGGCATCGGAATAATTGCTCACGGCTGTCGCCATCGATCCGTCCCCCTGTTGCGATCCGGCCGAATCGGCCGGTTGTGGCGGGATCACGGCGATGGCCGGTCCCGTCTTCTTAATTGATGGTGAGGATAATTCGTCCCCTCGCCATCGCCAAGGCGATTCGGCAGCCCCTTGCGGGCGGCCGCTTTCCTGCGCATATGTGGCGGCATGAGCGATATCGCAGAGAAAAGAACGGAAAAGCGCAGCTTCGAGGCGGAGGTCAGCCGCCTGCTCGAGATCGTCGCGCATTCGCTCTACAGCGAGAAGGCGATCTTCCTGCGCGAGCTGATCGCCAATGCGTCGGATGCCTGCGACCGGCTGCGCTACGCCAGCCTGACCGAGCCCGGCCTGCTCGCCGGCGACAGCGAATTCCGCGTCAGACTGATCCCCGATGCCGCGGCCAAGACCCTGACCATCGCCGATAACGGCATCGGCATGAACCGCGCCGAGCTGATCGAGAATCTGGGCACCATCGCGCGCTCGGGCACCGCCGCCTTTGTGAAGCAGCTCTCCGGTGACCAGCGTAAGGACATGGCGCTGATCGGGCAGTTCGGCGTCGGCTTCTATTCCGCCTTCATGGTCTCCGAGCGAGTCGAGGTGTTGACGCGCAAGGCGGGCGACGACCAGGCCTGGCGCTGGCTGTCGAACGGCAAGGGCGAATACACGATCGAGCCCGCGCAAAAAGAATCGCACGGCACCACCATCACGCTGCACCTCAACGCCGAGAGCGCCGAATTCACCGGGGGCGCGCGGCTGCAGCAGATCGTCGCGACCTATTGCGACCATATCGCGCTGCCGATCCTGCTGCGCGAGGGCGACAAGACCGAGCGGCTCAACGCCGCCTCGGCGCTGTGGCTGCGCCCCAAAGCCGAAATCACACCCGAGCAATATCGCGACTTCTACCGCCATGTCAGCCACGGCTTCGACGAGCCCTGGCTCGTCATCCACAATAAGGCCGAGGGCACGCTCGAATACACCAGCCTGCTCTTTGTCCCATCGTCCAAGCCGCTCGATCTGTTCGAGCCCGAGCGCAAGCACCGGCTCAAGCTTTATGTCCGCCGCGTCTTCATCACCGACGATTGCCCGGAACTGCTGCCCCCATATCTGCGCTTCTTGAAGGGCGTCGTCGATTCGGAAGACCTGCCGCTCAATTTGAGCCGCGAGATGCTGCAGCACAATCCGCTTTTGGCGCGGATGCGGGCGCAGCTGACCAAGCGCGTGCTCGGCGAGCTGGCGAAGAAAGCCAAGGATTCGCCAGAGGAGTACGGCAAGTTCTGGGAGAATTTCGGCGCGGTGCTGAAGGAAGGCCTTTACGAGGACCGGGAGCAGCGCGAGACGCTGCTCGGGCTGGCGCGATTCCGCTCCACATCCGGCGACGGGCTCATCGCGCTCGGCGATTACGTCGGGCGGATGAAGCCGGGCCAGAGCGACATCTACACCATCACCGGCGACGGTATCGATCGCCTTGCCAAGAGCCCGCAGCTCGAGGGCTTCCGCGCGCGCGGCATCGAGGTGCTGCTGCTGACCGACGCGGTCGACGAGTTCTGGCTGCCGGCGCTGGGCGAATTCGACGGCCATCAATTCAAATCGGCGACGCGTGGCGCGCCCGAGCTCGACGCCATCGCGCCGGCGAAGGACGACAAGGAAAAGCCGGCGACGCCGGTCGATCCGGCGATGGCGAGCCTGATCGCGCTGCTGAAGCTGTCCTTGGGCGATGCGGTCAAGGACGTGCGCGCCTCCAACCGCTTGACCGACAGCGCGGTCTGCCTGGTCGCCGACGAAGGCGACATGGACATGCACCTTGAAAGACTGTTGCGCGCCCACCGACAGCTCGCCGCCGATTCAAAGCGCATCCTCGAGATCAACCCGAAGCATGCGCTGATCGCGCGTCTTGCCGCCTTGGCGGGAAAAGAGGGCGCCGCCGATACGCTGGGCGATTGCGCCTGGCTGCTGCTCGATCAGGCGCGGATTCTGGAGGGCGAGACGCTGCCCGACCCGGCCGCTTTCGCGCGGCGGCTCTCCGATTTGGTGGCGAAGGGGCTTTAGCTACCCGGCTGGGCGATGGTCGCCGCCGACAGGATCGGTCCGGTGCCTTGGTCCTGCAGCAGCACGGCAACACCGCCATCGCTCAGCGCCTTGGCTTCCTCGGCGGGCACGACGACCTCCATCGACCAGCCGGCCCAGGCGCCCAGGCGACGATAGCTGCGCACCGCGTTGTAATCGGTCAGGCTGCGGCCCTCGTTTTCGCCGCGCAGCACCGCCGTGACATGCGGCCTGTCGTAGCCCACCAGCCACAGCGTCGCCGGCTGGCCCGCCGGCGAAACACCCTCGCCAACATCGACGGCGAGCGCTCCATCCTGAAGCCAATGCAGCGCCACGCTCGGTCCCGCCGCCGACTTGGTTGCGGCGGCGGCGATCAGCGGATCGATCTTGGCGGGCTCCGAGCCGACGCCCTCGGCGGCGCCGTTGACCACCATCTGCGGCGTGTAGACGTAGCGCTGATGCATCGTCTCCTGGTAGGCGCGCTGCCGCCCGGTCGCCCAGGGCTTGGCGAAGGGATCGTTCCAGCCGATGTAATTCCAGTAATCGACGTGGAAGGCGAGCGCCAGAACGTCCGCGCGCTTGGTCAGCTCGCCGAGATAGGCGTCGGCCGGCGGGCAGGAATTGCAGCCCTGCGAGGTGAAGAGCTCGACCACCACGGGGGATGGCGCAACCGGTGTCGCGGCCGCGACGGTGGAGGCCGCCAGCGCCAGCACGGCCGCAAGGGGGATAAGCGCCTGTCTCATGCCGGCATTCTCCGCCCGCCCCGCGCTTTTTGCCACTCAAGAGGCTTCACGTTGGGGTGAGCCCGGGTGAGCGCGCGGCACTTGACCCGGGTGATCGCGGCGGAGAGGATCGCCGCCCGATCGCAAACGGAGCGCCCACCATGATCCTGGAAATTCGCACCTACACCGCCGCTGTCGGCAAGACCGGCGTGTGGCTCGACTATTACGGCAAGAACGGGCTGCCGATCCAGCAGCGCATGCTGGGCAAGCTCATCTTCTTCGGCACCGGCGAGATCGGTCCGCTCAACCAGATCACGCATATCTGGGCCTACGAGTCGCTGGCCGAACGCGAGCAGAAGCGCGGCGCCATGGGCAAGGACCCGGCTTGGCAAGACTATCTGAAGAATCAGCCGGCCGGCGTGCTGATCGCGCAGGAATGCAAAATCCTCAACCCGACCGCCTTCTCGCCGCTGAAATAGGCGGGCCTAGCCCGACTTCATCATGTGGCGCAGGACGTATTGCAGGATGCCGCCGTGGCGGAAATATTCCAGCTCGTCCAGCGTGTCGATGCGGCAGAGCAGATTCACCGATTCGATCTTGCCGTCGCCGCGGTGAATGGTGCAGGCGAGCTCGGCGCGCGGCTTGAGCCCGCTGGCGATACCGGCGATGTCGAAGCGCTCGGTGCCGTCGAGCTTCAGGCTCTGGCGGTTCTGCCCGCCGATGAATTGCACCGGCAGCACGCCCATGCCGATCAGATTCGAGCGGTGGATGCGCTCGAAGCTTTCGACGATGACCGCTTTGACACCCAACAGGCGCGTGCCCTTGGCCGCCCAGTCCCGCGACGAGCCCGAGCCGTATTCCTTGCCGGCGACGATCACCAGCGGCACGTTTTCCTTCTGGTAGAGCATCGCCGCGTCGTAGATCGGTATCACCTTGCCGTCGGGCAGATGCTTGGTCACGCCGCCCTCGACGCCCGGAACCATCTCGTTCTTGATGCGGATATTGGCGAAGGTGCCGCGCATCATCACCTGGTGATGGCCGCGCCGCGCGCCGTAGGAGTTGAAATCCGCCGGCCGCACCTGATGCTCGAGCAGATATTCGCCGGCCGGGCTGTCCTTCTTGATCGAGCCCGCCGGCGAGATGTGGTCGGTGGTGATGCTGTCGCCCAGCAATGCTAGCATGCGGGCGCCCGCGATATCGCTGAGTTTGCCCGGCTCCTTCGGCATGCCCTCGAAATAGGGCGGATAGGCCAGATATGTGGAGCCCGGATCCCAGGCGAAGGTGACGCCTTCCGGCACCTTGACGTTGCGCCATTCCTCCGGCCCGGCGAAGACGTTGCCGTAACGCTTCCGGAACATCGGCGCGGTCACCGCCTGATGCACTGTGTCGGCAACCTCGCGATTGGTCGGCCAGATGTCCTTCAGATAAACCGGCTTGCCGTCGCTGCCGTCGCCGAGCGAATCCTTGGTGACGTCGATGGTGGTCGAGCCGGCGATGGCATAGGCGACCACCAGCGGCGGCGACGCCAGGTAGTTGGCGCGCACTTGCGGCGAGATGCGGCCCTCGAAATTGCGATTGCCCGACAGCACCGCCGAGACGACGAGATCGCCCGAATCGACCGCTTCCGAGACCGCCGCCGGCAGCGGCCCCGAATTGCCGATGCAGGTGGTGCAGCCATAGCCGACCAGATTGAACCCGAGCGCGTCGAGATCCTTCTGCAGCCCGGCGGCGGCGTAGTAATCCGACACCACCTGGCTGCCGGGGGCGAGCGAGGTCTTGACCCAGGGTTTCACTTTAAGGCCGCGTCTCACTGCGTTGCGCGCGAGCAGGCCGGCGCCGAGCATGACGCTGGGGTTCGAGGTGTTGGTGCAAGAGGTGATCGCGGCGATTACGACGTCGCCATCCTTCACCGAATAATCCGCTCCGGCGACCTTGACCGGCCCGCCGGTCTTGGCCTTGTCGCGATTGGCGGCGAGCTTCGGCAGCTCGGCCTTGAAGGATTGCGCCGCACCCGACAGCGCGACGCGATCCTGCGGGCGCCTGGGCCCGGCGAGCGAGGGCTCGACCGAGGCTAGGTCGAGCGCCAGCGTGTCGGTGAAGGCGGGCTCCGGCGATTTCTCGTCGTGCCACAGCCCCTGCGCCTTGGCATAGGCCTCGACCAGCTTGATCTGCTGCGGGTCGCGGTCGGTCAGGGTGAGATAGCGGATGGTCTCGGCATCGACTGGGAAGAAGCCGCAGGTGGCGCCGTATTCCGGCGCCATGTTGCCGATGGTGGCGCGGTCGGCGAGCGCCAGCGAGGCGATGCCGGGCCCGTAGAATTCGACGAAGCGCCCGACGACGCCCATCTTGCGCAGCATCTGGGTCACCGTCAGCACCAGATCGGTCGCGGTGGCGCCTTCTTTCAAGGCGCCCGACAGCTTGAAGCCTACCACTTCAGGCAGCACCATCGAGATCGGCTGGCCCAGCATCGCCGCCTCGGCCTCGATGCCGCCGACGCCCCAGCCCAGCACCGAAAGCCCGTTGATCATGGTGGTGTGGCTGTCGGTGCCGACCAGCGTGTCGGGATAGGCGATGGTGCGGCCCTTCTCCTCGGTCGTCCACACCACGCGGGCGAGATATTCGAGATTGACCTGGTGGCAGATGCCGGTGCCCGGCGGCACGACACGAAAATTGTCGAAGGCGCTCGATCCCCAACGCAGGAATCCGTAGCGCTCGCCGTTGCGCTGAAACTCGACCTGCACGTTCTTGCGGAAGGCGTCGGCTCCGCCGAAAAAATCCACCATCACCGAATGGTCGATGACGAGATCGACCGGCGAGAGCGGGTTGATGCGCTTCGGGTCGCCGCCAAGCTGTGCCATCGCCTCGCGCATCGCCGCCAGATCGACCACCGCCGGCACGCCGGTGAGGTCCTGCATCAGCACCCGCGCCGGCCGGAAGGCGATCTCGCGCTCCGAGGTGCGGTCCTTGAGCCATTGCGCCACCGCCTTGATATCGTCGACCGAGACGGTGCGGCCGTTTTCGAGGCGCACCAGATTCTCTAGCAGGACCTTCAGGGAGAAGGGCAGCCGCGATAGATCGCCGAGCCCGGCCGCGCTCGCGGCGGCCGCCAGGCTGAAATAATCGTAGGATTTGCCTCCGACTTCGAGGCTGCGGCGGGCCTTTAGCGAATCCTGACCGGTGACGGACACGGGATGGCCTCTCCTTTTATCGGCTGCAGGCCGGGTCTAGCGCGTCCGGTTGATGATATCAAGACAGCCTAGGCGCAGCACGACAGCGCGGCGCAAAGCGCCGTTTTCGATTACTTGGGCTATGCTGTTAATCATAATGTCGATATTGACCATGAATCTTATTTTGTTATTAACTCTATTCAAATTTGCCTCAAATTTGATTTTGTTTTATTGTTATTTCTCCACGAATACTAGGGATGAGCCTTTGACCCTCGCTCGCCGCATCCGCCGCAAGTCGCGGCGCCTCGACCGCTTTCCGGCCGTGCCGCCGGAGAGCGCGGTCGCGCGCGCGCCCTGGGCGTGGCGCGCCGGGCTGATCGCACTGCTGGCGATCCTGATCTTGCCCCTGCTGGTGTCGCCGGCATTCCCGCCGGCTGGACCGAATTGGCCGCGCTTTCGCTGGCGGAGGCGCCGCCGCGGATCGTCTTCTTCTATGCCGCGCAATCGGCCGACCGCGCGGCGCTTTGGCAGCTTCTGCACGATTTTTCGGCAACCCTTCCGGCCGGCGTGCGCCTCGCCCTCAACCCCGCGCCGGGCGGCTGAACCGTTTCATCCCCGACCCCAGCTTCGCTTGACCCGTGGGCGGGCGATGCGCTTAGGTGACGGTGAAGCGCCGTAGAGCGTTGCGAGCAACCGGGAGTTTTGCCGATGGCGCGGGCGGGACAACCAACGGCGGATTCCGGTCCGCCTCCGCAGGCCGATACTTTCCCCAAGCTTTTATTCGAGCATCTGCGCCGGCGCCCCGACCGGCCGGCGATGCGCGAGAAGGATTTCGGCATCTGGCAGGGTTGGAACTGGGCTCAATCGGCGGCCGAGATCGAGCAGATGGCCTGCGGCCTGGCAGCCTTGGGCTTCAAGCGTGGCGACAAGCTCGCCGTCATCGGCGATAACCGGCCGCGGCTCTATTGGGCGATCACCGCCGCGCAATCGCTTGGCGGCGTGCCGGTGCCGATCTACCAGGACGCGGTCGCCACCGAGATGCAGTTCGTGCTCGACCATGCCGAGGTGCGCTTTGCCATCGCCGAGGATCAGGAGCAGGTCGACAAGCTGCTTGGTGTGAAATCCAACCTGCCGCTGCTCGAGGCGATCATCTACGACGACAAGCGCGGCTTGCGCCATTACACGCAGAATTTCCTCGTCGATTACGAAACCCTGCTGGCGAAAGGCCGCGACTTCGCCGCAGCGCATGAGGGTTTCTTCGCGCGCGAGGCGGCCAAGGGCAAGGGCTCCGACCTCGCCATCATCCTCTATACCTCGGGCACCACCGGCACGCCGAAGGGCGTCATGCTGACCTTCGACAACGTCATCCGCACGGTGCGAAATTCGGTCGCCTTCGACCATCTCATCGAGACCGACGAGGTCCTCTGCTACCTGCCGATGGCCTGGGTCGGCGATCACATCTTCTCCTTCGCGCAATCCTATATCGCCGGCTTCTGCCTGAGCTGCCCCGAATCGGGCGCCACCGTGATGATCGACCTGAAGGAGCTCGGCCCCACATATTTCTTCGCGCCGCCGCGCATCTGGGAAAATATCCTGACGCAAGTGATGATCCGCATCGAGGATTCGAGCTGGCTGAAGCGCAAGCTGTTCCATTTCTTCATGGCGCTGGCGCGCCGAATCGGCGGCACTCTGCTCGACGGCAAGCCCGTCGCGGCGTCCGACCGGCTGCTCTATCGGCTGGGCGAGCTGCTGGTCTACGGCCCGTTGAAGAACGTGCTCGGCATGAGCCGCATCCGTACCGCCTATACCGCGGGCGAGGCGATCGGCCCCGACCTCTTCACCTTCTTCCGCTCGCTCGGCATCAACATCAAGCAGCTCTACGGCATGACCGAGGCCGCGGTGTTCCTCTGCATGCAGCCCGACGGCGAGGTCAAGCCCGATACCGTCGGCAAGCCGATCCGCGAGGTCGAGATCAAGATCGCCGAGAACGGCGAGGTGCTTTATCGCGGCCCCGGCGTCTTTGCGGGATATTACCGCAACGATCAGGCGACCGGCGAGACCAAGCGGCCCGACGGCTGGGTGCATTCGGGCGATGCCGGGTTCTTTGGCGATGACGGCCATCTGCGCATCATCGACCGCGCCAAGGATGTCGGTAAGCTCAATGACGGCACGCTGTTCGCGCCCAAATTCATCGAGAACAAGCTCAAATTCTTCTCGGCCATCAAGGAGGCAGTCGCCTTCGGCGCCGAACGGGATTTCGCCACCGCGATGATCGCGGTCGATCCCGAGGCGGTCGGCAATTGGGCGGAAAAGCGCGGCATCGCCACCGGCAGCTATCAAGAGCTGGCGGCGCATGACGCGGTCTATGCGCTCGTCGCCGAATGCATCGCCAAGGTCAACCGCGATCTCGCGGCCGAGCCCCATCTATCCGGCTCGCAAATCCGCCGCTTTATGATCCTGCACAAGGAGCTCGACGCCGACGATGGCGAGCTGACCCGCACGCGAAAAGTCCGCCGCCGCATCGTCGGCGAGCGCTTCAAGCCGCTGGTCGACGCGCTCTATTCCGGTGCGACCACCGCGCGCATCGAGAGCGAGGTCGCCTTCGAGGACGGCCGCAAGGGCGTGCTGCGCGCCAATCTCCGCATCGCCGACGCCGAAATCGCCGTGCCCGTGCGTAAAGCAGGCTAGCCTGCATGGACGGGGGAAAGCGCATCGGCGAGCCGATCCTCGAAGCGCAAGCGATCAGCCTCGCCTTCGGCGGCGTCAAGGCGCTGAGCGAGGTCAGCCTCGAGATCCGCGCCGGCGAGGTGCTGGCGATCATCGGCCCCAACGGCGCCGGCAAGACCTCGATGCTCAACGTCATCAACGGCTTCTATCATCCGCAGCAGGGCGTCATCGTCTTCAAGGGCCAGGCCCGGCGGCGGATGCGGCCGCACGCCGCGGCGGCGCAGGGCATCGCCCGCACCTTCCAGAACGTGGCGCTGTTCCGCGGCATGACCACGCTCGACAATCTGATGACCGGGCGGCTGCTACGGATGAAGCGCGGCTTTCTCTGGCAGGCGCTGCATTGGGGCCCGGCCGAAACCGAGGAGCTCGCCAATCGCGCACTGGTCGAGCGCATCATCGATTTTCTCGAGATTCAGGCGATCCGCAAGGTGCCGGTCGGGCAGCTGCCCTACGGGCTGCAGAAGCGGGTCGAGCTCGGCCGCGCCCTCGCAATGGAGCCGGAGCTGCTGCTGCTCGACGAGCCGATGGCCGGCATGAACGTCGAGGAGAAGGAGGACATGTCGCGCTTCATCCTCGACGTCAACGACGAGTTCGGCACCACCATCGCGCTGATCGAGCACGACATGGGCGTGGTGATGGACATTTCCGATCGCGTCATCGTACTGGATTACGGCCGCAAGATCGCCGACGGCACGCCCGACATGGTGCGCGCCGATACGGCGGTGATCGACGCCTATCTCGGCGTGGCCCATGACGCCTAAGCAACCGGAGTTTCGCCGATGAATTTTCTCTATGCGATCGCCGTCACGCCGTTCGTCTCGATGGCGCACAACCCGGAATTCCTGCTCGAGGTCATCATCGGCGGGCTGCTGCAGGGCGTCATGTATTCGCTGGTCGCGTTGGGCTTTGTGCTGATCTACAAGGCGTCGGGCGTGTTCAACTTCGCGCAAGGCACCATGGTGCTGTTCGCGGCGCTGACCTTCGTCGGCTTGCTCGAGCGCGGCCTGCCGATCTGGGCGAGCTTCATCGCAACCGCGCTGGTGATGATCGCGATCGCCTTCGCGATCGAGCGCGTGGTGCTGCGACCGCTGGTGAACCAAGAGCCGATCATTCTCTTCATGGCGACGATCGGCCTGACCTATTTCCTCGACGGCTTCGGCGAGATGGTGTGGGGCGGCGACGTCCATCCGCTCGATATCGGCATCCCGAAGCGGCCGCTGATCCTCGGCGGCATCCTGGTCAACGAGTTCGACCTGATCGCGGCGCTGGTCTGCGGCGCCCTCGTCGCGGTGCTGGCGGTGCTGTTCCAGCGCACCGCGGTCGGCCGCGCGTTGCGCGCCGTCGCCGACGATCATCAGGCGGCGCTGTCGGTCGGCATTCCGTTGAAGACCATCTGGGTCATCGTCTGGTCGGTCGCCGGCATCGTCGGGCTGGTCGCCGGGATATTGTGGGGCAGCAGCCTCGGCGTGCAGTTCTCGATCGCGCTCATCGCACTGAAGGCGCTGCCGGTGCTGATCCTCGGCGGATTCACCTCGGTGCCGGGCGCCATTGTCGGAGGATTGATCGTCGGATCGGGAGAGAAGGTCGCCGAGGTGTTCTGGGGCCCGGTCACCGGCGGCGCGATCGAGGATTGGTTCGCCTACGCGCTGGCGCTGGTCTTCCTGCTGTTCCGGCCGCAGGGCCTGTTCGGCGAGCGCATCATCGAGCGGGTGTGAGCCCCCATGCTGTACCGCGAAACTGGCCAGTTCAAGACCAGCTATATCGCCGACCAGGCAATCTTCCCGATCCGCCAGGACCGCTATCTCTTCATCGGGCTGCTGCTGGTCGCCTTTATCGCGGTGCCGCTGCTGGCATCGGAATACTGGCTCTCGACCATCATGCTGCCCTTTCTCGTGCTGGCGCTGGCCGCGATCGGCCTCAACATCCTCACGGGATACGCGGGACAGCTCTCGCTCGGCACCGGCGGCTTCATGGCGGTGGGCGCCTTCTCGACCTATAAGCTCGCCACCGCCTTCCCCTGGCTCAACATCGTCATCATCTTCCTGATCGCGGGAATCATCACAGCGCTGGTCGGCATCGTCTTCGGCTTCCCCAGTCTCCGCATCAAGGGCTTCTATCTCGCGGTGGCGACTCTCGCCTCGCAATTCTTCCTGATCTGGATGTTCAACAAATTTCCCTGGTTCACCAATTACTCCGCCTCGGGCGTCATCAGCGCGCCGCCGCGCGCGGTGTTCGGGCAGATCTACGTCACCGGCGCCGAGGCCGATCCGCGCGCGAAATATCTCTTCGTGCTGACCATGGTGGCGGTGCTGGCGCTGGCGGCGAAGAATTTGGTGCGCGGGCGCATCGGCCGCGCCTGGATGGCGATCCGCGACATGGACATCGCCGCCGAGATCATCGGCATCCCGCCCTTGCAGACCAAGCTCCTCGCCTTCGCCATCAGCTCGTTCTATTGCGGTGTCGCCGGCGCGATGTGGGCTTTCATCTATACCGGCGGCGTCGAGGCGCTCGCCTTCGACATCGACCGCTCCTTCCAGATCCTGTTCATGATCATCATCGGCGGGCTCGGCAGCATCCTGGGATCCTTCCTCGGCGCCGCCTTCATCATCATGCTGCCGCTGCTGCTCGAGAACGTGCCGCGGATGGTCGGTTTGCAGCTGCCGGTCAACATCGTCAGCAACGCGCAATCGATGGTGTTCGGCGCCCTCATCATCTTTTTCCTCATCATCGAGCCGCGCGGCTTGGCCCGGCTCTGGCAAATCGGCAAGGAGAAGCTGCGCAGCTGGCCGTTTCCCTATTAGCCGACGAGGCGCTTCCCTTGGCCCAAGGCGGGCGTTACTCTGAGCCAAAGCCGGAGAACACAACAAAACCGGCATTCGTCTTTCATCATCGCGATCCTGGGAGGAAACGATGCATTTACGGAAATTGTGGTGCGTGGCTATGGGCCTCGCCGCTTTCGGCTTCGCTATGGCCGCCGAGCAGGCGTTGGCGCAAAAGGTCAACGAGCAGTTCATTCCGCGACTGGTCTATCGCACCGGCCCCTATGCGCCGAACGGCATTCCCTTCGCCGACGGCTACGCCGATTACATCGACATGCTGAACGCGCGCGACGGCGGCATCGGCGGCGTCAAGCTGACCTACGAGGAATGCGAGACCGCCTATAACAACGACAAGGGCGTCGAATGCTATGAGCGCCTGAAGGGCCACGCCCCGACCGGCGCCTCCTTCGTCGATCCGCTGTCGACCGGCATCACCTATGCGATCCTAGAGCGCACCACCGCCGACAAGATTCCGCTGGTGTCGATGGGCTATGGCCGCGCCGATGCGAGCTATGGCGAGGTCTTCCCCTACACCTTCACCTATCCCGCGACATATTGGGATTCGGCCGATGTGATGATCACCTACATCGCCGGCAAGGAAGGCGGCATGGACAAGTTGAAGGGCAAGAAGATCGCCCTCGTCTATCACGACAGCGCTTACGGCAAGGAGCCGATCAGCACGCTGGAAAAGTTGAGCGAGAAGGACGGCTTCACCTTCGTCAAATACCCCGTCTCACCGCCGGGCATCGACCAGAAGGCGACTTGGCTGCAAGTGCGCCAAGACAAGCCGGATTGGGTGCTGATGTGGGGCTGGGGCGTGATGAACTCGACCGCCGTTAAAGAGGCGGCGGGGGTCGGCTATCCGATGGACCACTTCATCGGCGTCTGGTACTCGGGCGCCGAGCCCGACGTGGTGCCGGCGGGCGACGACGCCAAGGGCTACCTCGCCACCACCTTTCACGGTGTCGGGCCTAACTTCCCGGTCATCCAGGACATCCTCAAATACGTCTATGGCAACGGCAAGACGGGCCATACCACCCAGGACAAGGTGGGCGAGGTGCTCTATGACCGTGGCGTCTTGAATGCCATGTACAACATCGAGGGCATCCGGCTGGCGCAGGGCAAGTACGGCAAGAAGCCGCTAACTGGAGAGCAGGTCCAATGGGGCCTCGAGCATCTCGACGTCACCGACGCCCGGATCAAGGCGCTCGGTGCCGAGGGGCTGGCTCAGCCGATCAAGATCAGCTGCGCCGACCACGAGGGCGGCGGCAGTGTCCGCCTCATCCAGTGGGACGGAAAGAAGTGGAACGTTGCGTCCGACTGGATCGCGCCGCATCGCGACATGATCCGCGACATGTACAAGGACTCGGCCTTGGCCTACGCCAAGGAGAAGAACATCATCCCGCGCAACTGCTCGCAGGTTTCCGAGGCCCGCTAGGCTTCGGGGCGCGAGCCAAGCATGGGTGAGGCCCGAGATGCCGAGGTGAACGCGGCGGTGGCTCTGCTCGATGTGAACAACATCGAGGTGATCTACAACCGGGTCATCCTGGTGCTGAAGGGCGTGTCGTTGAGAGTTCCCGAGCGGAGCATCGTTGCCCTGCTCGGGGCCAACGGCGCCGGCAAGACCACCACCTTGAAGGCGATCTCGAACCTGCTGCGCGCCGAGCGCGGCGAGGTGACTAAGGGCGCCATCTCCTACGCGGGCGAGCGGATCGACGCGCTGACGCCGCACGAGCTGGTGAAGCGCGGCGTGGTGCAGGTGATGGAGGGCCGCCATTGCTTCGGCCATCTAACCGTCGACGAGAATCTACTGACCGGCGCGTTTTCCCGGCGGCTGCGGCGGGTGACCCTGAAGCAGGATCTCGACAAGGTTTACGCCTATTTCCCGCGGCTGAAGGAGCGTCGCACCTCGCTGGCGGGCTATATCTCCGGCGGCGAGCAGCAGATGTGCGCCATCGGCCGCGCCCTCATGGCCAATCCGAAGATGATCCTGCTCGACGAACCCTCGATGGGGCTCGCGCCGCAGATCGTCGAGGAGATTTTCGAGATCGTCCGCCGCCTCAACCAGGACGAGGGCGTGAGTTTCCTGCTCGCCGAGCAGAACACCAACATCGCGCTACGCTATGCCGATTACGGCTATGTGCTGGAGAACGGGCGGGTGGTGATGGACGGTGCCGCCAAGGAGCTGCGCACCAACGAGGATGTGAAGGAATTCTATCTCGGGCTGTCGGCGAGCGGACGGCGCAGCTATCGCGAGGTCAAGCACTACCGCCGCCGCAAGCGCTGGCTCGCCTAGCGCGCCGGTGGCCGCTTCGCATTACGACGAGTTGGAAAACCGCAATCCCGCGGCACGTGAAGCGGCGCTGCTCGCGGCACTTCCCAAACAGATCGCCCATGCCCAAGCGAAAGCGCCTTATTACGCCGCGACGCTGAAAGGCATCGATCCGCGCGAAATCGCCAGCCGCAAGGCGCTCGCCGACCTGCCGGTCACGCGCAAGAGCGAGCTTATCGCGCTCCAGCAACAGCAGCCACCCTTCGCCGGCTTGAATGCGGTGCCGCGCGGCGAGCTCGCCCGCATCTTCATGTCGCCCGGGCCGATCTATGAGCCCGAGGCGCGGGCGCCCGATTTCTGGCGGATGGCGCGGGCGCTTTATGCGGCAGGATTTCGCAAGGGCCAGCTCGTCCACAATTCCTTCTCCTATCACCTGACTCCGGCGGGAGCGATGCTCGAAGCCGCGGCGCAGGTGTTGGGCTGCGCCGTGATGCCGGGCGGCGTCGGCCAGACCGAGCTGCAGCTCCGCGCGATCGCCGATTTGAAGCCGGATGGCTATGTCGGCACGCCCTCCTTCCTGAAAATCCTGGTCGACAAGGCGCGCGAGAGCGGGACCGCGATCTCCAGCCTGAAGCGCGCGCTGGTTTCGGGCGAGGCCTTCCTCAAACCGGCGCAGGCCGAGATATCGTCGGCCGGCATCGACGCTTATCAATGCTACGCCACCGCCGAGCTCGGCTTGATCGCCTATGAGAGCCCGGCGCGCGAGGGGCTCATCCTCGCCGAGGACATCATCGTCGAGCTGCTGCGTTCCGGCACCGGCGATCCGGTCGCCGCCGACGAGATCGGCGAGGTCACGGTGACGCTGCTGTCGCCCGAATATCCGCTGATCCGTTTCGCCACCGGCGATCTCTCGACGCTGCTGCCGGGGCAAAGCCCCTGCGGCCGCAGCAACGCGCGGATCAAGGGCTGGCTCGGCCGCGCCGACCAAACCGCCAAGGTGAAGGGGCTCTTCGTCCATCCGGCGCAAATCGCCGATATCGTGAAACGCCATCCAGGATTGACCCGCGCGCGGCTGGTGATCGAGCAGGGTGTCGCGGGCGATGTGCTAACCCTCGAAGCCGAGTCGGCATCGCCCGATGCGGCGCTCGAATCGGGCCTGGTCGAAAGCCTGGCGGCGATTACCCGGCTGCGGGGGCGGATCCGCCTGGTCGCGCCCGGCCAGTTACCGAAGGACGGCAAGATCATCGAGGATCGCCGCAAGGCCCCATAAACCGTCGGTTTCCCGGTGGCGACTCGGCGGTTTTGCGAGAGCGAAGAAATCACCTTTTCGCCACGATTCGATCCAAATCGGACCGCATTCCGGGTCCTTTATGTTAGCCGGTGAGGGACATATGGCTTTTGGCTTGTCTCGCATCTCCATGAAGCGGTCGCCCCCCGACCGCTCCCATTGACGGCCTCGGAACCTCCCCCTCCGAGGCCGTCTCTTTTTGTGCGGCCGGCTCTCGCCCGCCATGGCAGACTCCGCGCCGATGAATTCGCCGAAAAATCCCAAAATCGCGCGTGATATCTTTTCAGGCTCCGATTTGGCCTGCCGGCGCGGCGAGCGGCCGGTCTTCGCCGGCTTGAGCTTTTCGCTGAGGCCTGGCGAGGCGCTGCTGCTGCGCGGGCCCAATGGCAGCGGCAAGACCAGCCTGCTGCGCATCATGGCCGGGCTGGCGGCGCCGGAGCTGGGAGAATTGCGCTGGCGCGGCGTCGACATCTCGGGCGACCCGGCGGCGCATCGCAGCCGGCTCGTCTTCGTCGGCCACCAGGACGCGCTGAAGCCGGCGCTGACCGCGGCCGAGAATCTGGCGTTCTGGGCTGCCATGCACTGCGTCGACAGCAACCAGGCGGTCGCGCGCGGGCTCGATCATTTCCATCTTGCCAAGCGCGCCGACTGGCCCTGCCGCTATCTCTCGGCAGGCGAGCGCAAGCGACTCTCTCTGGCGCGGTTGATCGCGATACCGGCCAAGCTCTGGCTGCTCGACGAGCCGGCGACCAATCTCGACGACGAGGCCCGGCACGCTCTCGCCGGCGCCATCGCCGCGCAGCGCGTCCAAGGCGGCTGCGTCATAGCATCCATCCATGCCGATCTCGCTCTGCCCAAGGCGAAGACCCTGGCGCTAGGCGATTTCACGGTCGAGCGCGCGGCATGAACGCGTTCCTCGCCCTCACCGCACGCGATTTGCGGCTTGCCTTGCGCCAGGGCGGCGATTGGGCCGCGGTGGCGGCGTTCTTCGCCCTCGCGGTGATTCTCTTCCCGCTCGGCGTCGGGCCCGAGGCGGCGGTGCTGACGCGGATTTCCGCCGGCGTGCTGTGGGTGACGGCGCTGCTCGCGGCGCTGCTGTCGCTCGAGCGCTTGTTCCAGGCGGATTGGGACGATGGCAGCCTCGAGGCGTTGGCGCTGTCGCCGCTTTCGCTCGAATTGCAGGTGCTGGCGAAATGTCTCGCGCATTGGCTGCTGACCGGCCTGGCGCTCACCATCCTGGCGCCGATCCTGGCGCTGGTGCTGCATTTCGATTTCGCCGGATTGACCGCGCTGATCGCCGCCATGCTGCTCGGCACGCCGGTGTTGAGCCTGATCGGCGCGGTCGGCGCCGCACTCACCCTGGGTGCGCGGCGCGGCGGCGTGCTGCTCTCGCTCCTGGTATTGCCCCTCTACATCCCGGTGCTGATCTTCGGCGTCGCCGCCTCGGAAGCGGCGGCGCAGGGCTTCGCCGCGCGGCCCCATCTGCTTCTGCTGGCGGCGATGCTGGCAGCGGCGCTGGCGCTCGCCCCCTGGGCCGCGGCATCCGCCTTGCGCCAGGCGCTGGAATAGCAATGACCCCCGCACCGGCCTTGCAGTAGAAATTGTACGATGCAGCGTTTCGCCAACCCCGCCCGCTTCATGAAACTGTCGGGAATGTTACTCCCGCCGCTGGCGGTGGCGGCGGCGCTGCTACTCGGCGCCGGGCTTTACCTTGCCCTCTTCGTCTCGCCGCCCGATTACCAGCAGGGCGAGGCGGTGCGTATCATCTATGTCCATGTGCCTTCGGCCTGGATGGCGAGCCTGGTCTATGCGCTGGTCGCGGCGGCCAGCGTCGTCGGGCTGGTCTGGCGCCACCCGCTGGCGCATATCGCCGCCGAGCAGGCGGCGCCTTTGGGTGCCGGATTTACCTTCATCTGCCTAGTCAGCGGCTCGCTCTGGGGCGAGCCGATGTGGGGCACCTGGTGGGTGTGGGATGCGCGGCTGACCTCGGTGCTGGTGCTGTTTTTCCTCTATTTGGGATTCATCGCTTTGGTCCATGCCTTCGACGACCGAACCCGCGGCAGCCGCGCCGCGGCGATCCTCGCCATCGTCGGCGTGGTCAATCTGCCGATCATCAAATTCTCGGTCGATTGGTGGAACACGCTGCACCAGCCGGCGAGCGTCTTTCGCCTGGGCGGCCCGACCATCGCCGCCTCGATGCTGTGGCCGCTGCTGATCATGGCGGTGGGGTTCATGGTGTTTTTCGCAGCGCTGCTGCTGCTGCGCATGCGGACGGCGCTGATGGACGCGAAGCTGCGCGCGCTGCGCTTCGGGGCAACGTGATGCAGACATTTCTCGCCATGGGCGGTTATGCCCGCTTCGTCTGGCCGGCCTATGCGGTGGCGACGATCGTGATGATCGCGATGTTGGCGCAGAGCCTCTATACCTATCGCCGCGCCCGGCGCCAACTTGCCGCGCAGGAGCACAAGCCCCATCCGCGCCGGAGGCGCAAGCCATGACCCGGAAGCATAAGCGTCTCGCCTGGATCGGAGGCGGCGTGGCACTCCTGGCGCTGGCGACCGCCTTCACGCTCTCGGCGCTGCGCGACAATCTGGTGTTTTTCTACAGCCCGTCCGAGCTTTATGCGCAGAACGCGCCGCACGGAAAACTGATGCGCATCGGCGGCCTCGTGGAGGATGGCAGCGTGCAGCGCGAGGCCGATGGCAAGACGGTCGATTTCCAGGTCAGCGACGGACGCGATTCGGTACCGGTCAAATATACCGGCGATCTCCCCGATCTTTTCCGCGAGGGCCAGGGCGTGGTGTGCGAGGGCGTGCTGCAGGGCGATGGCGTCTTCCGCGCCAGCAACGTGCTGGCCAAGCACGATGCGCGCTACATGCCGCCAGAAGTCGCCGACGCGTTGAAAAAGCAGGGGCTGTGGCGCCCCGACGACGGCAGCATGCCGGCCGGCGGCGCCACCGACGAGGCCAAATGATCGTCGAGCCCCAATGATTATCGAGCTGGGCCATTTCGCGCTGATCCTGGCGCTGCTGGTGGCGATCCTGCAATCGGTGCTACCGCTCTACGGCGCGCAGCGCAACCTGGCCGGGCCGATGGCGGCGGGGCGCATGGCGGCGATCGCGCAATTCGTGCTGATCGCCTTGGCCTTCGCGACGCTGGTGCACGCCTATGTCACCTCGGATTTCTCGGTCGCCAACGTCGCCGAGAACAGCCATTCCGACAAGCCGATGCTCTACAAGGTGACCGGCGTCTGGGGCAATCACGAAGGCTCGATGGTGCTCTGGGTGCTCATCCTGTCGCTCTATGGCGCGGCGCTCGCCTGGTTCGCCGATGCGATGCCGCCGCGCCTCGCCGCAAGGGTGCTGGCGGTGCAGGGCATGATCGGCGTCGGCTTTCTGCTCTTCATCCTCTTCACCTCCAATCCTTTTCTCAGGCTCGATCCGGCGCCGGCCGACGGCAACGGCCTCAACCCGGTCTTGCAGGATCCCGGCCTCGCCTTCCACCCCCCGTTTCTTTACCTGGGCTATGTCGGCTTCTCGGTCGCCTTCGCCTTTGCCATCGCGGCGCTGATCGAGGGAAGGCTCGATGCCGCCTGGGCGCGCTGGGTCCGGCCGTGGACCCTCGCCTCCTGGTGCACGCTCACCGTCGGCATCGCGATGGGGAGCTGGTGGGCCTATTACACGCTGGGCTGGGGCGGCTGGTGGTTCTGGGACCCGGTCGAGAACGCCTCGCTGATGCCGTGGCTCTCGGGCACGGCGCTGATCCATTCGGCGATCGTGGTCGAGCGGCGCGGTGCCTTGAAGAGCTGGACCGTGCTGCTGGCGATCCTGACCTTCTCGCTGTCGCTGGTCGGCACTTTCCTGGTGCGCTCGGGCGTGCTGACCTCGGTGCACGCCTTCGCGCTCGATCCGGCGCGCGGCGTTTTTATTCTCTTGCTGCTGGTCATCGCCATCGGAGGGTCCCTCTCGCTCTATGCCTGGCGCGCGCCGCGGCTCGAGGCCGGCGGGCTGTTCGCCCCGGTGTCGCGCGAGGGTGCGCTTCTCCTCAACAACCTGATCCTGGCCAGCTGCGCCGCGACGGTGTTCATCGGCACGCTCTACCCCCTCTTCCTCGACGCGGTGGGCGGGCCGAAGCTCTCGGTCGGATTCCCGTTCTTCGACCGCACCTTCGCGCCGCTGATGGTACCGTTGCTGATCGCGGTGGCGATCGGTCCGCTGCTCGCCTGGAAGCGCGGCGATCTCTTGGGCGCGCTGCAGCGGCTCTGGGCCGGCTTTGCCGTCGCCATCGCGGTGGCGCTGATCGGGCTCTATGTCACCGGCGGCGGGCCGGTGCTGGCGGTGCTGGGGCTGGCGCTGGCTGCCTGGGTCGGCATGGGCGCCATCATCGAATGGTCGGAACGCGTGGCGCTGTTCCGCGCGCCCTGGCAAGAGAGCTGGCGGCGGGCGCGGACGCTGCCGCGCGCCGCCTATGGCATGAGCCTGGCGCATTTTGGCTTGGCGGTGACGGTGGCCGGCATCTCCGCCTCCGCCTTCGCGGTCGAGCGCATCGAGCTCATGCATATCGGTCAATCGATACCCCTTGCCGGCTACACGCTGCGCTTCGATTCGATCGGCAAGCATGACGGCGAGAATTACAGCGCCGACAGCGCCGGCTTCACCCTGCTGCGCGGCGACCATGTCGTCGCCACCATGGCGCCGGAGCGGCGGTTCTTTCCCTTGCAGCAGCAGACCATTTCCAAGACCGCGATCCGCACCGACATCCTGGCCGACGTTTACCTCGCTCTGGGCGATCCCGACGGCAAAGGCGGCTGGGCGGTCAGGGCCTATTGGAAGCCGCTGACGCCCTTCATCTGGCTCGGCGCCATCATCATGGCGCTGGGTGGCGCCGTCAGCCTGTCCGACCGGCGCTGGCGCGTCGGCGTCGCGGTGCGCCGAGCGCCCAAAGCGGCGCTGCCGGCTGGCGATTGAGATGAGCTGGCGCCGCGCGCTCTATCTTTTGCCGCTAGTGCTGTTCGCGGCGCTGGCGGTCTATCTGTTCCAGGGCGTTGCCCCCGGTCGCGATCCGCAGCTGTTGCCCTCGGCGATGATCGACAAGCCGGCGCCGGATTTCGCGCTGCCGGAGCTGCTGGGCGGCGGCCAGCTGACCCTCGCCGACATGAAGGGCCAGGTCGTGCTGGTCAATTTCTTCGCCTCGTGGTGCGTGCCGTGCCGCGCCGAGCATCCCGTGCTGATGACTCTCTCGCACGATCTCGCCGTGCCGCTTTACGGCATCGCCTATAAGGACAAGCCGGAGGATTCGGCGAAATTTCTCGCCGAGCTGGGCAATCCCTTTCGCCGCACCGGGCTCGACCAGAATGGCCGCACCGGCATCGATTTCGGCGTCTATGGCGTGCCCGAAACCTACGCCATCGATCGCGACGGCCGCATCCGCTGGCGCCATGTCGGGCCGCTCGATCAGGCCGCGATCGACCATGAGCTGATGCCGCTGCTGCATCGTCTGGGCGTGCCGTGACGCGCCTCCTTGCGGCGATGCTCCTGCTGCTGGCGCTGGCCGGCGCGGCACGGGCCGTCGAGCCGAGCGAGCGCTTGGCCGATCCAGCGCTGGAGGCTCGCGCGCGGGCGATCGGGCAGGAGTTGCGTTGCCTGGTCTGCCAGAATGAATCGATCGACGAATCGGGCGCCGATCTGGCGCATGATCTGCGCGTCATCCTGCGCGAGCGAATCCAGGCCGGCGACAGCGATGCGCAGGCGATCAAATACATCACCGACCGCTACGGCGATTTCGTCCTGCTACGGCCGCCGGTCGAGCCCGCGACATATCTGCTGTGGTCGGCGCCGTTCCTGATGCTGGCGCTGGGCGGGCTTGGCATCGCCCTCTACCTAAAGCGCCGGCCGCCCTCGGCGAGCGAGCCACCGCTCGACGCGGAAGAGCAGCGCCGGCTCGCCACTATCATGCGCGATGATCGCGGATGATCTTCGCGCTGATCCTGCTCTTCGTCACCGTGGCGGTGCTGATGGCGGTGCTGTCGCCCCTGATCGGCATCGACGGATCCGCGCTCGGCCGCTTTCGTTTCGACCGCGCGGTCTATCGCGATCAGCTCGCCGAGATCGAGCGCGAGGTGGCGCGCGGATTGATCGCGCCCAAGGACGCCGACGCGGCGCGGCGCGAGATCGAGCGCCGGCTGCTTCAGGCGGAGTCGCGCGACGGCGCGGATTCCCAGCCGGCGGCAAAGCCGCGCAAGGCGCTCGCGCTCGGCCTGGCCGGCACGGTGGTGGTGGTCGCCTTTCTGCTTTACGCGTGGCTCGGCGATCCGGGCTTGCGCGACGAGCCCTTTCACGGCCGCGTCGCCCCGATTGCCCAACAGGAGATGATCCGCTCGATGGTCGACGGCTTGGCGGCGCGGCTGCAGGCCAATCCCGACGATCTCGAGGGCTGGTTGATGCTTGGCCGCTCCGAGGCGGTGATCGGCGACAGCGCCAAGGCAGCCGATGCCTATGAGCATGCGCGCAATCTGCGGCCCGACGATCCGTCGATCGCGCTGGACGAGGTCGAGGTGCTGCTGGCCGACCGCAAGCTCGAGGACCCGCTGACCGAGCGCGAGGTGGCGCTGCTGAAGCGCATCGAGGTGCTCAACCCGCAACAGCCGCTGGCGTTGTGGTTCCTCGGCATGAACGCGGCGCAGCAGCGCCAATTCGACCAGGCCCGGCAATATTGGAACCGGCTGCTGGCGGTGATGCCGGCGGGGGCGCCCGAGCGCGAGATGGTGACCGCGGCCTTGGCCGCGATCCAAGGGAAGCGCTAAAGTCCCGGCGGGGAGGACACCAAGTTTGGATAGCGCGCAAGGCGAGCCGCTGTGGCAGCCCTCGCCCGGCTGGGCGAAGGCGACCAATCTGATGCGCTTTGCCGCGCAAGCGGCGCAGCGCTGGAACCGCCGGCTCGACACCATGGCGGAGATCCACGCCTGGTCGGTCGAGCAGCTCGAGGAATTCTGGCTCTCGGTGTGGGAGTGGGGCGGCGTCATCGCCGAGATCCGCGGCGAGACCGTGCTGCGCGACGGCGCCAAAATGCCGGGGGCGCAGTTCTTCCCCGACGCCCGGTTCAACTTCGCCGAGAACCTGCTGCGCCGGCGCGACGCCGGCGAGGCGCTGGTCTTCCGCGGCGAAGACAAGGTGCAGCGCCGGCTCTCCCATGCCGAGCTCTACGACCGCGTCTCGCGCCTGGCGCAGGCGCTCAAATCCGACGGCGTCGGGCCCGGCGACCGGGTTGCCGGCTATATCCCCAACATGCCGGAGGCGATCGTCGGCATGCTGGCGACGTCGTCGCTCGGCGCGATGTGGTCGTCCTGCTCGCCCGATTTCGGCGTCAAGGGCGTGCTCGACCGCTTCGGCCAAATCGCCCCCAAGGTGCTGATCCTCGCCGACGGCTATTATTATGGCGGCAAATCCTTCAATTGCCTGGAGAAGGCGCGCGAGATCGCGGCCGGACTGCCCAGCCTGCGCCGCATGGTGGTGGTGCCCTATACGCGCACCGATCCGTCGCTCGAGGCGCTGCCGCTGGCGCGCAGCTTCGATGCCTATACCGCGCCCTTTGCCGCCACCGACATACAATTCGCCCGGCTGGAATTCGGCCATCCGCTCTACGTCATGTATTCATCCGGCACCACCGGCGTGCCGAAATGCATCGTGCACGGCGCCGGCGGCACGCTCTTGAAGCACATCGTCGAGCAGCAATTCCATTGCGATGTCAGGCCGGGCGACCGACTGTTCTATTTCACCACCTGCGGCTGGATGATGTGGAACTGGCTCGCCTCGGGCCTCGCCGCGGGGGCGACGCTACTGCTCTATGACGGCTCGCCCTTTCACCCCGACGGCAACATGCTGTTCGATTTCGCCGAACAGGAGCGCATGACGCAACTCGGCACCTCGGCGAAATACATCGACCAGCTGATGAAGACCGGCATCGAGCCGCGGCGCAACCACCGCCTCGACAGCGTGCGGCTACTGACCTCGACCGGCTCGCCGCTGGCGCCGGAGGGCTTCGATTTCATCTATCGCAGTGTCAAGCGTGAGCTCTGTATGGCATCGATCTCGGGCGGCACCGACATCATGGGCTGCTTCGTCATGGGCAATCCGGCCGGGCCGGTGTGGCGCGGCGAGATCGCGACCGCGGTGCTCGGCATGGCGGTGGAGATTTACGGCGATGACGGCAAGCCGGTGCCGGAGGGCGAGAAGGGCGAGTTGGTCTGCACCAGGCCCTTCCCGACCATGCCGCTCGGATTCTGGAACGACCCCGACGGCACAAAATACCACGCTGCTTATTTCGACCGCTTCCCGGGCATCTGGTGCCACGGCGATTACGCCGCGCGCACGCCGCATGGCGGCTTTGTCATCCACGGCCGCTCCGACGCGGTGCTCAATCCGGGCGGCGTGCGCATCGGCACCGCCGAGATCTACCGGCCGGTCGAGCAGATGCCGGAAGTGCTGGAATCCCTGGTCATCGCCCAGGAATGGCAGCACGACGTGCGCATCGTGCTGTTTGTGAAACTGAGGGACGGCATCGCGCTCGACGATCCGCTGATCCGCCGCATCAACGGGCAGATCCGCGCCAATGCCAGCCCGCGCCACGTGCCGGCGCGCATCGTCCAGGTCGGCGACATCCCGCGCACCAAGAGCGGCAAGATTGTCGAGCTCGCGGTGCGCGAGGTGGTGCACGGGCGGCCGGTGAAGAACCGCGAGGCGCTGGCCAATCCGGAAGCGCTCGATTTCTTCCGCGACCGTGTCGAACTGCGCAGTTAGGCGAGCTTATCGATCGCCGTGGCGAGCTTGATGTCGCGCTCGCTCAAGCCACCGGCATCGTGGGTCGAGAGCGTGATATCGACCTTGCTGTAGACGTTGAACCATTCCGGATGATGGTCCATTTTCTTCGCCAGGGTCGCGACGCGGCTCATGAACCGCCAAGCCTGGTTGAAATCCTTGAATTGGAATTTCCGATTGATGGCATCGCGGCCGCGAATCTTGGTCCAGCGCTTGAGCTTCTTGAGCGCGGCCGCGCGTGTGGCGCCTTGCAGTTTTGCGATCATCCTGGTCCTCCGTTGAGCGCCCTCGCCCCCAGTCTCGCCGATCTCGACGCGATGGCGCAGCGGGCCCTATCCACCATACCTCCGGAATTGCGGCGACATGCGGGCAACGTCGTGATCCGAATCGAGGATTTCCCCGACAAGGAAACCGAGACGGAGATGGAGCTCGAAAGCCCGTTCGACCTCTTGGGCCTCTATCGCGGCACCGGCATGCCGGTCCGCAGCGCCGCCGACCCGCGCCCGCTGATCGACATGATCTTTCTCTACCGTCGGCCGATCCTCGATTACTGGTGCGAGACCGGCGAGGAGCTTTATGCCGTGGTGCGTCACGTGTTGATCCACGAGATCGGCCACCATTTCGGCTTTTCGGATGCCGATATGGAGCGCATCGAAAAAGGCGATTAGACCAGATCCGCGACGCACCGGCGCATCTCGGGCAAGAGCTGCCGCGCGAACCACGGATTCTTTTTCTCCCAGAAAGTCGTGCGCCAGCTCGGATGCGGCACCGGGATGAAGCGCGGGCCGTAATCGCGCCAATGCCGCACCGTCTCGGTCATGGTCGGGAAAGCGCGGCCCTGCAGGTAATAATCGATGGCGTAGGAACCGGCGAGCACTGTCAGCTCCAGATTGGGCCATTGCGTCAGCATGCGCTCGTGCCAGAGCGGCGCGCATTCGCGGCGCGGCGGCAGATCGCCGCCCTTCTTGTCCCGGCCGGGATAGCAAAAGCCCATCGGCATCACCGCGACGCGCTCCTCGTCGTAGAAAACCGCGCGGTCGATGCCGAGCCAGTCGCGCAGCCGGTCGCCGCTGCGATCGTTGAAGGAGAGCCCGGTCTCATGCACCCGGGTGCCGGGCGCCTGGCTCAGGATCAAGAGGCGCGCCGAAGGCCGGCCGCGCAGAGCGGGCTTGGGCCCCAAGGGCAAATGCGCTTCGCAGACCCGGCAAAGCTTGATCTCGGCCATGAGCCGGTCGAGCGCGGCATCGGGGGAGCGGTTTCGCAGGGTGGCGGCCATTCCGTCATTCTAGCTCAGACGTCAAGTCCGCGAGAGAGCCCACAAAAGAAAGCGGCGCCTCTTAGCGGGCGCCGTCTTTCCGTTCACGGGCCGCCAAATCCTAGGATTGCGCGTTGGCGCGAAGCCCCTTGAAGCTGTAAGCGAAGGTCGCGAGCAATCCGGCGCCGAGAATCGCCAGGGTGCCAGGCTCGGGCACGTTGTTGCCGCCGCCACCGCCGGGATTGCCGCCGAGGTTGACCGCCCGGCGCCCTGTCAAGGATTCCAACGCGGTGTCGAATTTCGCGCGGATGTTAACCACGTCGGCTTTACAGCGCGCGGCGCGGATTTTTTAACGCAGCGCTGCGGCGATGTTGCCGCCGTCCACCGTCGTCACGTCACCGGTTACCTTGAGCGCTAGCGCGTGATAGAGGAAGGCTTGCGCCACATCCTCGGCGGTGACCTCGCGGCCCAAAAGATTGGCGCGTAAATATTTCTCGGTGTCGAGGCCACGCGCCTTGGCGCGCGCGGCGATCAGCTCGGGCGTCAGCAGCCCGCCCTGCACCCGGTCGGCATTGACCGCATTGGCGCGGATGCCGTGCTTGCCGTATTCCAAGGCGTATTGCCGGACCAGCAGCAGCGTCGCCGCCTTCGGGAGGCCATAGGGCCCAAAATCGGCGCCGGGATTGACCGCCTGTTTCGAGACGTTGAACAGCAGCGCGCCGCCCATGCCCTGCTCGCGCATCATCTTCACCGCTGCCTGCGCCACGCGCTGGTGGGCGAAGAAATTGAGCTCGAAGCTCCGGCGCAGCACCGCATCGTCGACCGTGCCGATCTCGCCCTGCCAGGCAGCACCCGCATTGGAGACGACGATATCGACGCCACCGAAATGCGCGGCGGCGCGGGCAAAACCCGCCTCGACCGCTTTCGCGTCGGTCACGTCGCAGGCGAGGCCCAGCGCCCCACCGAGCTGCCGCGCCAAGGCCTCGGCCGCTGCGCCATCCTTGTCGAGCAGCACCAGCTCGGCGCCATTGGCGTGGAAAAGCCGTGCGATGGCGCCGCCGATGGTGCCTGCGGCGCCGGTGATGAGTGCCACCTGGCCCTGCAAGGGCTTCGGCGGCGATTTGCCCAGCTTCGTCTGCTCGAGCGACCAGTATTCCATGGCGAAAAGCTGGTCCTCGGGCAGCGATTCGAAACGCCCGACCCGCTCGGCGCCGGCGATAACTTGGATCGCGTTCAAGGCGATATCGGCGGCGATCGCCGCGTCCTTCTTGGTGTTGCCCAAGCCGAACAGGCCAAGCCCCGGCACCAGCGCCACCCGCGGCAGCGGGTCGAGCGCGCGCTTGGGCGGATCGCTCTTGGCGTTGTGGCGCGCGAAATAGGCCTTGTAGCGGGCGATGAATTCCTTCGCCGCCGATTTGGCGTCGGCGCGAAACTGCGCCAGGTGTCCCGCATCCGGCGCCGGAAGGATGAGGGGATAATTCTTGGTGCGGATGGTGTGGTCCGGGGTCACCACCCCGGCCTGGGCATAGCGCGTCAATTCCGCCCCGTTGACGTAAGCCAGTACCGCCGCATCGCTTCGGAAGTCGAGCACCAGCCGGCGCCAGGCGCCCTCGATCTTGTCGTCGGGCAGCGCGCAAGCGCCGCGCAGGATGGGGGCGATCTCCGCCGCCGTGGCAATCCGCGCCGGCAGCTTTGCCGTGACGAAAACCGAGCTCCGGCCGCGCGCGAGCCGCGCCTCGGCGGCGCTCACTGCGGCGATCATGCGCTCATAGGCCTCTTGTGCGGTGGCGCCGAAGGTGAAGATGCCGTGCTTCAGCAGCACGAGCCCCTCGACGCTCGCATCCGCCTCGAAGGCCTTGGCCGCCGCCTTGGCCAGATCGAAGCCCGGCATGATGTAGGGCACGATGCCGAAGCGCTTGCCGAAGACCTCGCGGCAGAGCTTCTCGCCGTCCTTCTGATCGGCCAGGCTCAACACCGCCGTGGCATGGGTGTGGTCGATGAAGGTGCCGGGCAGGAAAGCGTGCAGCAGCGTCTCGACCGAGGGGTTGGGCGCGCCGGGATCCAAAAGATTGGCGCGCTGAACCTGAACCATCTCCTCGTCGGACAATTTTTCGCGCGCGCGCAACGTCAGCAAGGGCGCCAGGCGCACCGCCGGCAAGCCCGCGGGCTCGATCTTTTCGAGATCCCAGCCGCTGCCCTTGACACAGAGCACGTCGACATCCTCGCCGAGGAGATCGCGGGCGCGCAGCTTGACCGAGGTATTGCCGCCACCATGCAGCACCAGAGCGGGCTCCTGGCCCAACAGCCGCGAGCTGTAGACGCGCAGCGCCAGCTCGGCCGCGACGCCCTGCTGGGCGTAGCGCCGCACGAAGCCCGCCGCTTCGTCGTCGCGCCAGCGGCTTTGCATCAGTGCAGCGAGGCCTTCTTGAGAAAGCTGGCGCGGTCGGCCGAGCGCAGATTGATCGGCAACACCTTGCCGTCGCGATAGACGGTCACCGGCACCTCGACCCCCGCCGCGCCCAGGCTCCAGATCGAGCGATAGAGCGTGGCGAGATCGCCGATATCCTTTCCGGCCACCGACATGACGATGTCGCCGGTCTTGAGATTGGCGCGGCGCGCTGGCGCATTGGCCGCCATGCCCGCCACCACCACCTTGCCGTCGATCTCGGTAGCGTAGAGGCCGAGCCACGGCCGCGGCGGATGGTTGGGGCGGCCCAGCGTCAGCAGATCGCCGAGAATGGGGCCGAGTAGTGCTATCGGCACGATCATGTTGAGATGCTCGGCCGGGCCGTTGTCGCGCGCCTGCTGGAGATGAAGCGAGCCGATGCCGATGAGCTTGCCGCTCGAATCGATCACCGCGGTGCCGCCCCAATTCGGATGCGCCGGTGCGGTGAATAGCGCCTCGTCCAAAAGATATTCCCAGTAGCCGGCGAATTCCTGCTTGGCGGCGATCTGCGCCGCGACCGCGCGCTGCGGCCCGCCGGCGCCCGCCACCACCACCTTGTCGCCGACCCGCACGGCTTGCGATTCGCCGATCGGCAGGGCCGGCAGATCGAGCTTGCCGAGCGCCTGCACCAGCCCGAAGCCGGTCTCCTGGTCATAGGCCAGCACATGGCCGGGCACGGCACGACCGTCGATGGTGTTGAGCCAGAGCGTCTCGGCCTCGGTGACCAGGTAGCCGATGGTCAGCACGACGCCCTTGGCGTCGATGACGACGCCGTTGCCGGCGCGCTCGGTGCCGAGCGTTCCGGCGGTGAAGGCGTCCTCCGGCACCGAGGCGCGCACGCCCAGCACCGACGACAGCGCGCGGTCAAGATCGAAGCTGTAATCCTGCGCCTTGGGCTGGGCGCCGGAGGGGGTTTCCCAATCGGCGGGCGATGACATGGGGAAAGCCTACACCAAGACGGCTTGCCTCAAAACCCCCCGCCTGACGGCGGGTCACGGCCCGCCGCTATTCGTCCTCGGATTTCGGCCGGGCCTGGCGCAGCCGCTTGACCTTCGAGCGGGCATGCTTCGATTTCAGCCGGTCTTCGCGCGAGGAGCGCGTCGGCCGAGTGGCGAAACGCGGCCGCGGCGGCACCGCCGCGCGCTGCAGCAAATCCAACAGGCGGGCGCGGGCGTCGTCGCGGTTGCGCTCCTGCGAGCGCAGGCGGTGGGCGGTGATGACCAGTACGCCCTCGCGGTTGACGCGCTTGCCGGCCAGCAATTTCAGCCGCCGCCGCGAGCCGCGATCGAGTCCGCGCGCCCGGTCGATGGCGTAGCGCAGCTGGACCGAGGTCGCGACCTTGTTGACGTTCTGGCCGCCCGGGCCGGTGGCGCGGATGAAATGCTCCTCCACGGCGTTTTCGTCGATGGCGATGTCGCTCATTGCGCTTCTCCGGTGCCGGGATGCGGCTCGGCCCCCGGCCGGTCGGGAATTTCCGCCGGCAGCGGCTGATCGGGCAATTGGCTGGTGTCCCAGCCGCCGCCCAAATCTTCCACCAGCAGGACGCTCGCCAGCAACCGATTCTGCATGATCTGGTAGGCGCTCTGCTCGTCCGCCAGTGCCGTCGCCTGCGCCGTGACAACGCTGGTGTAATCGACCGTGCCGGCCTTGTACTCGTTGAAGATCAGCCGCTCGGCGAGCTCCGCTGCGCTGACCGTGCTGTCCTCGACCTTCTGCTGCAGCTCCTCGATGCGCAGCGCCGCGAGCTGATCCTCGACCTGCTGGAAGGATGTCAGCGCCGCCTGTCGGTAGAGCGCCACGTTCTGGTCGTAGGTCGCACGCGCCTGCGCCACCTGCGACGAGGTGAGGAATCCGTTGAACACCGTCTCGGTCAGATCGGCGCCGAACATCCAATAGCTGCTGGCGCCCTTGAACAGCATGTCGATGGCGCTGCTGGTGAAGCCGCCGGAGCCCGACAGCGTCAATGCGGGAAAATATCCCGCGATGGCGACGCCGATCAGCGCATTGGCCGAGGCGGCCTGGCGCTCCGCCGATGCTACGGTCGGGTTGCGCTCCAGCAATGTCGAGGACACGCCGGTCGGCACCACCGGCACGTGGAAATGGAGGGGCTCCGCCGCCAGCGCGAATTCCGCCGGCGGCTTGCCGATCAGCACGGCGATGGCGTGCTCGTATTGGGCGCGCTGCACGCCGAGGGCGATCAACTGCGAGCGGGTACCATCGAGCTGCGCCTGCGCCTGCGCCACGTCGGAGCGCGCCGAGACGCCGGCGCTGTAGCGGTTCTGCGTGATCTCGAGCGAGCGGGCATAGGCCTTCACCGTGTCGGAGAGCAGCCGCGTCAGCTCGTCGGTGATGCGGAGCTCGAAATAGCTTTGTGCCAGCGTCGCCTGGGTGGAGAGCCGCGCCGCGGCGAGATCGGCGGCCGAGGCCTGCGCATTAGCGACGCCGCTCTCGACCTGGCGGCGCACCTTGCCCCAGATGTCAGGGACCCAGCTCGCATTGGCGGCGGCGGTGAAGCTGTTGGAGATGCGGTGCCCGCCACTGGCGCCGGGGGTGACGGTGCCGCTGCTCGTCGTGCCCACCGCCTGGCTCTGGCGCGACCCGGTGCCTTCGAGGCCGACGGTCGGAAAGAACGCCGCCTCGTCCTCGCCGACGATCGCCACCGCCTCGCGATAGGCGGCCTCGGAGGCCTTGAGGTTCTGGTTGTTGATGTCGACCTGGCGCTCGAGCCCGTCGAGCGTCTTGTCGTCGTAGATCGACCACCAGGGCTGGCCGGACGCGACTTGGCGCGGCTCGGCCGGGACCCATTGGCCGCCTTCCTTGAAATTGCTCGGCGTCTCGACCGGCGGCTTAACGTAGTTGGGCCCGACCGCGCAGGCGGAGAGCAGCAGGGCCAGCAGGATCGTGCGGGGAAACGGTCTCATCTATTCCCCCGGCGCCGGCTCGGGATCAGCCACAAGCGGGTCGTGCATGCCCCAGCGCGCCCGGCTCCAGATGGCGAAGCGATCGAGATAAAGGTAGATTACCGGCGTGGTGTAAAGCGTCAGAACCTGGCTGACCAGCAGCCCGCCGACGATGGCGATGCCGAGCGGCCGGCGCAACTCGCCGCCCTCGCCGAAGCCGATCGCCAGCGGAATGGCGCCGAACATCGCCGCCATGGTCGTCATCATGATCGGGCGGAAGCGCATCAGCGCGGCCTGATAGATCGCGTCGTGCGAGGAGAGGTGCTGGGTGCGCTCGGCATCGAGCGCGAAGTCGATCATCATGATCGCGTTCTTCTTGACGATGCCGATGAGGAGGATAACGCCGATCAGCGCGATGATGCTGAATTCCGTCTTGAACAGCATCAGCGCCAGCACGGCGCCGACGCCGGCCGAGGGCAGCGTCGAGAGAATGGTGATGGGATGGACGTAGCTCTCGTAGAGCACGCCCAGCACGATATAGACCGCGGCCAGCGCGGCGAGGATCAGCACCGGCTCGTTGGCGAGCGAGCTCTGATAGGCGGCGGCGGTGCCTTGGAAGGTGCCGCGAATATCGGCCGGCACGCCAAGCTCGCGGATCGTGGTGGCGATGGCATTGGTCGCGTCGCTCAGCGACTTGCCCGGCGCCAGGTTGAAGGAGAGCGTCGAGGCGACCGAGAGGCCCTGATGGTTCACCGCCAAGGGCGTGCTGCCCGGGCCGTAGGCGCTGAAGGCGGAAAACGGCACCATGGTCTCGGCGCTGGTGCTGACGGCGCTGCCGGTCGAGACGGCGCCCTTGGCGGTGTTGGCGAGCGCGTTGGTGGCGGCGTTGCGCGCCGCATCGCCCGCCACCGAATTCGCCGAGGTGGTTTGCCCCGGCGCCACCACCGTGCCGGCGACGGCGTTGCTCGATTGCGTACCTCCTACGCCACCTCCGGCAGTGGAGACATAGAGCTGCTTCAAGGTGTCGGGGCTCTGCCAGAACTGCGGCGCCACCTCCATGACGACGTGATACTGGTTCAACGGGTTATAGATGATCGAGACCTGGCGCTGGCCGAAGGCGTCATAGAGGGTGTTGTCTATCTGCGCGACGGTCAAGCCGAGCTTGCTGGCGGTCGAGCGGTCGATCTGCAGATCGGTCTCGAGGCCCTTGTTCTGCTGGTCAGAATTGACATCGGTGAGCTCGGGCAGCTTTTGCAGTGCCTGGGTGATCTTCGGCCCCCAGCTATTGAGCTCGGCAAGATCGTCGCCCTGCAGCGTGTATTGATATTGCGCGTTCGATTGCCGGCCGCCGATGCGAATATCCTGCACCGCCTGGAAAAACAGCGTGGCGCCGGGCACCACCGCGAGCTCGCGGCGCAGCCGGGCGATGACCTGATCCGCCGACGGCCGCGAGGATAGCGGCGTCAGCGACGCGAAGACGAAACCGCCATTGGTCTGGCCGCCGCCGGTGAAGCCGACCACGCTGGCGATCGCCGGATCCTTGCGGACGATGCCGACGAATTGGATCAGCTTCTCCCGCATCAGCTGGAAGGAGATGCTCTGATCGGCCTGGATGCTTCCGGTCAGCCGGCCGGTATCCTGCTGCGGGAAGAAGCCCTTCGGCACGACGATGTAGAGAAAGATGTTGAGGCAGAGCGTCGCGATGAGGATGGCCAGGACAAGGGGCGCTCGGCGCAATGCCCCGGCCAGGCTGCGCGCGTAGAAAGCATGCGCGCGCTCGAAGACGCGCTCGCTCGTGCCGGAGAGTCGCGCGAAGAATCCTTTGCGCGGCGCGTCGCCGGCCTTGCGGGGACGGCGCAGGATATAGGCGCACATCATCGGCGTGGTCGATAGCGACACCAGCAGCGAGACCAGGATCGCGACCGACAGGGTGACCGCGAATTCGCGGAACAGGCGGCCGATGATGCCACCCATCAGCAGGATCGGCGTGAACACCGCGACCAGCGACAGGCTCATCGAGAGGACGGTGAAGCTGACCTCGCGCGCGCCCAACAGCGCCGCCTGGAAGCGCGGCATGCCGGCCTCGATGTGACGCGTGGTGTTCTCCAGCACGACGACGGCATCGTCGACGACGAATCCGGTCGCTACGGTGAGCGCCATCAGCGACAGATTGTCGAGGCTGTAGCCAAGCAGATACATGACTCCAAAAGTTCCGATCAGCGATACCGGCACCGCCACCGCCGGGATCAGCGTCGCGCGGCCGGTTCCGAGGAAGAGGAACACCACCATGATGACGAGCGCGATCGAGATCAGCAGCGTGCGCTCGACATCCGCGAGCGAGGCACGAATGGTGATCGATTGATCCATCGCCGGAGTGATGTCGATGCCGGCGGGAATCTCCGCTTGAAGGAACGGCAGCTGCGCCTTCACGCGGTCGACCGTGTCGATGATGTTGCCGCCGGGCTGCCGATAGACGATGACCAGCACCGCGGGCTTGCCGTTCGCCAAGCCGGCGTTGCGCAGATTCTCGACCGAATCGGTGACCTCGGCGATATCGGCGAGACGCACCGGTGCCGCGTTGCGGTAGGCGATGATGAGCGGCGCGAATTCGGCGGCGGTGCTGGCATTATCGTTGTCGTAGATCTGCAGATGCTTGCCGCTCTGCTCGATCGCGCCCTTCGGGGAATGGGCGTTGGCGGATGCCAGCGCCGCGCGCACATCCTCGAGACCGATGTCGTATTTGGACAGCGCGTTGGGATTGATCTCGGCGCGCACCGCCGGCAGTGCCGAGCCGCTGACATCGACCTCGCCGACACCCTGCACCTGCGACAGCTTTTGCTCGACCACCGTGGTGGCGGCGTCGTAGAGCTGACCGCGCGTCAACGTGTCCGAGGTAAGTGTCAGGATCATGATCGGCGCGTCGGCCGGGTTGACCTTGCGATAGGTCGGATTCTGGCGAAGGCTCGCCGGCAGATCGGCGCGCGCGGCGTTGATCGCCGCCTCGACGTCGCGCGCGGCACCGTCGATGTCGCGATCGAGGCCGAATTGCAGGGTGATACGGGTCGAGCCGACCGAGCTCGACGAGGTCATTTCCGTCACGTCGGCGATTTGGCCGAGGTGCCGCTCGAGCGGCGTCGCGACACTGGTCGCCATCACGTCGGGGCTGGCGCCCGGCAGGGATGCCCGCACCGAGATGGTCGGGAAATCGACCTGCGGCAGGGGCGAAACCGGCAGCAGGAAGAAAGCCATGCCGCCCGCCAAGGCCACCCCCAGCGTCAGCAGGGTGGTCGCGATCGGCCGGCGGATGAAGATTTCGGAGGGGTTCACGGCTTCGCCTCGCCCTCATCGGTCCCGTCGTTGAGCAGCCCGCCATAGCGCGCGCGCAACCGGATCGCCCAGCGATCGAAGGTCAAATAGATCACCGGCGTGGTGAAGAGGGTCAGCATCTGGCTGACGATCAATCCGCCGACGATGGCGATGCCGAGCGGATGGCGCAGCTCGGAGCCGCTGCCGGAGCCCAGCATCAGCGGCAGCGCGGCCAAGAGCGCCGCCATCGTCGTCATCAGGATCGGGCGAAAGCGCAGCAGGCTCGCCTGGTAGATCGCCTCGCGCGGCGTCTTGCCCTCATGGCGTTCGGCGTCAAGCGCGAAGTCGATCATCATGATCGCGTTCTTCTTGACGATGCCGATCAGCAGGATGATGCCGATGATGGCGATGATGGTGAGATCGTCGCCGGCGATGATAAGTGCCAACAGCGCGCCGACGCCGGCCGAGGGCAACGTCGAGAGGATGGTGATCGGATGGATATAGCTCTCATAGAGCACGCCCAGCACGATATAGACCGTGATCACCGCCGCCAGGATGAGGAAGATCTCGTTGCTGAGCGAGCTCTGAAAGGCGAGCGCGGCACCCTGGTAGACGGTGAGGATGCCGCGCGGCATGCCGATCTGCTGCTCGGTCTGACGGATGGAGTCGACGCCCTCGCCGAGCGAGACACCCGGTGCCAGATCGAAGGAGACCGAATAGGCCGGGAATTGGCCGAGATGGTCGATCTGCAGCGGCGCGGTCTGGACATTCGTATGCGCGATCGCGGTGAGCGGCACCTGCCCGCCGGCCGATGACGGCAGATAGATCGACGAGAACGAATCGATCGAGGTCTGCAGATTCTTGTCGGCCTCGAGGATGACCCGGTACTGATTCGACTGCGTGAAAATGGTGGAGATGATGCGCTGGCCGAAGGCGTCGTAGAGCGCGTTGTCGATGGTCGCCGGGGTGATGCCGAAGCGGCCGGCGGTATCGCGGTCGATGGTGATATAGGCCGACAGCCCCTGATCCGACTGGTCGCTCACCACATTGGCGAGCGAGGCGCTTTGGTTGAGCGCGTCGACCAGCTTCGGCGTCCAGGTCGCGAGCTCGTCGGAATTGGCGTCCTCGAGCACGAATTGATATTGCGAGCGGCTGACGATGGTGTCGATGGTGAGGTCCTGCACCGGCTGGAGATAGAGCGTCACGCCCGTCACATCGGCGACTTCGCGCTGCAGATTGCCGATCACCGCCGTCACGTCGTTGCTGCGCTGATCGAACGGCTTCAGGTTGATGCCGAAACGGCCGGAATTGAGCGTGGTGTTGGTGCCGTCGATGCCGATGAAGGATGACAGGCTCTCGACGTCAGGATCCTTGAGGATGGCGGCGGCAAGCGCTTGCTGGCGCTGTGCCATGGCGCCGTAGGAGAGCGATTCGGCGCCCTGCGAGATGCCCTGAATCAGGCCAGTGTCCTGCACCGGGAAAAAACCTTTCGGAATAAAGACATAGAGGAGAATCGTGAGCAACAGCGTGACGACGAAGATGGTCAGCGTCAGCACTTGGCGGTCGAGCACCCAGTTCAACCCGCGGCCGTAATGATGGATGAGGGCGTCGAAATGCTCGCGATTCCAGCGCTGAAACCCGCTCTCCTTTGTCTCGTCGGGTCGGCGCAACAGCTTGGCGCAGGCCATCGGCACCAGGGTCAGCGACACCGCCGCCGAAATGAGGATGGTGACCGCCAGTGTCACCGCGAATTCGCGGAACAACCGCCCGACCACGTCGCCCATGAACAACAGCGGAATCAGCACGGCGATCAAGGAGATCGTCAAAGAAATAATCGTGAAGCCGACCTGCGCCGAGCCCTTCAACGCCGCCTTGAGCGGCGCATCGCCCGCCTCGATGTAGCGGGAGATGTTCTCGATCATGACGATGGCGTCGTCGACGACGAAGCCTGAGGCGATGGTCAGCGCCATCAGCGAGAGGTTGTCGAGGCTGTAGCCGAGCATGTACATCGCGCCGAAAGTGCCGACCAGCGACAGCGGCACCGACAGGCTTGGGATCACTGTCGCCCGCGCGCTGCGCAGGAACACGAAGATCACCAGCACCACCAGCACGACCGCGAGCACGAGCTCGAACTCGACGTCGCGCACCGAGGCGCGGATGGTGATGGTGCCATCGGTCAGCACCGTGACGTTGAGCGTCGCCGGCAGCGCCGCCTGCAATTGCGGCAGCTGCTTCGTGATGCCATCCACTACCGCGACGACGTTGGCGCCGGGCTGGCGCTGCACGTTCAAGATCACCGCCGGCGTCGTGTTCATCCAGGCGCCGAGCTTGTCGTTCTCGGCGCCGTTGATCACGGTGGCAACGTCGCCCAGATGCACGGGTGCGCCGTTCTTGTAGGCGATAACCAGCCCGAGATAATCGTCGATGTTCTGCAGCTGATCGTTGGCGTTGATGGTGTAGGCGCGCGACGGTCCGTCGAAATTGCCCTTCGGCGTATCGACGTTGGCGTTGCCGATGGTGGTCCTGAGATCGTCGATGTTGAGGCCGTAGGCCGCCAGCGCGCGCAGATCGGCCTGGACGCGCACCGCCGGCCGCTGCCCGCCGCTGATGCTAACGAGGCCGACGCCGGGCAGCTGCGAGATTTTTTGCGCGAGCCGCGTGTCGACGAGATCCTCGACCTGCGGCAGCGGCATGGTGTCCGAGGTGATGGCGAGCGTCAGCACCGGCGCGTCGGCCGGGTTGACCTTGGCGTAGATCGGTGGCGCCGGCAGGTCGGTCGGCAGCAAATTGCCGGCCGCGTTGATCGCCGCCTGAACTTCCTGCTCGGCGATATCGAGCGAGATATTGAGACCGAATTGCAGCGTGATGACCGAGGCGCCGGCCGAGCTGGTCGACGACATCTGCGACAAATTCGGCATCTGGCCGAACTGCACCTCGAGCGGCGCCGTCACCGAGGACACCATCACGTCGGGTGCGGCGCCCGGATAGAAGGTCTGCACCTGGATGGTCGGGTAATCGACCTCGGGCAGGGCGGAGAGCGGCAGGAACTGGAAGGCGACGATACCGCTGAGCATGATCGCCGCCATCAGCAGCGAGGTGGCGACCGGGCGGAGAATGAACAGGCGGGAGGGGCTCACATAGGGCGCCCCCGTCACGCCCGGTGGCGGCCGCGGCGGGTCATTGGCCATTGGTGCCCGAGCCGTTATTGCCGGGGCCGTTGCCGCCGTTGTGCCGGTGTTGGCCGGGCTGCGAGCCGACCGGCTGCTGGTCGGGCGTCAGCGGCGCCGGAGTCTGGTTGGCATTGGCGGGCTGGTCGGAATTAGGCTGGGCGGTGCCGGGCGGCCCGGAATTGGGCTGCTCGACGCTGCCGGGCTGCCCCGGCTGCGGCTGATCCTCGGCGGCGGCGGGCGGCGTGTTGTCGTCGGGGTTCGGGGTTTCCGGCGTCGCGCTGCGCAGCACCACCGTCGAGCCCGCGCGCAATTTATCGGCGCCGTCGACCACCACCTTGTCGCCGAGATTGAGGCCCTTGCTGATCGCCTGGTGCTCGCCCTGCGCCGGGCCGAGCGTCACCACCTGGATCGCCACCGTGTTGTCGGGCTTCACCACGTAGACGAAGGTGCCGGGCGCGCCGCGCTGGATCGCGGCGCTCGGGATGACGACCGCGTCGCGCAAGGTGTCGACGGTGAGCTGCACGTTCACGAATTGATTCGGGTAGAGCATGTTGTTCGTATTGGGGAACGAGGCGCGCAGCTGGAAGGTGCCGGTGGTGACGTTGATGGTGTTGTCCACCGTGGCGAGATTTCCGTCGGCGATCTTAGTCACACCGGTGCGATCAAAGGCGGCGGATGGCAGCACCGCCCCGGTATGCGTCCGCGCCAGGATCGAGGGCAGATCGTCCTCGGGCAGCGCGAAGAGCACCGAGATCGGCTGCATCTGGTTGATCAGCACGATGCCGTTGACGTCGGAGGTCTGCACGTAATTGCCCGGATCGACCTGGCGCAATCCCAGCAGGCCGGCGACCGGCGCCGTGATGTGGCAATAGGCGAGGTTGAGCCGGGCGTTGTCGACATTGCCCTGGTCGAGCTTCACCGTGCCTTCGTATTGATGGACGAGATATTCCTGGTCGTCGACCGTCTGCTTGGCGATCGAATCCTGTGCCGCCAAAGTGCGGTAGCGGACGAAATCGATCTGCGCGCTTTTCAGCAGCGCCTCGTCGCGTGCAAGCTGGCCCTGCGCCTGGTCGAGCGCCGCCTGATAGGGCCGAGGATCGATCTCGGCGAGGAAATCGCCCTGCTTGACGACGTCGCCTTCCTTGAAGGCGACCTGCATCAGCTGACCTGCGATCTGCGTGCGCACGGTGACGCTGGCGAGCGGTGTCACCGTGCCGAGCGCGGTATAGGTGATGTCGATATTGCCTTTGGCGGCGGTCGCCGCGACGACGGGCAACGCCGCGGTGCGCGCGGTCTGCGCCGGGGTGTGGTGCCACCAGATGAACAGCCCGACCAGCAGCACGCCGACAACGGCGCCGATGCCGACCTTGCGGTTGGTGAGATGATAACGGCGCCACAGCTCCTGGCGCTCGTGCTCCAGCTGCGCCAGGCGCCGGTTGAGCTCGAGCCGCCGCAAGGCCGCGCGGATCTTTTCTATGATCTGGGTCATCGGTTATGGAGCCAAGCCCCGCGCGCGGTTGCGACGCGGTGAGACGGTCGCCTGGTGGTGGCGTCCGGTCGGAATTGCCGGCCCGTTGCTCCTTGCCCTCCCCGCGCCGTCTTCGTCCGGCAGGTTATAAACCCCTTGTGAAATTGGATAGTTCCCCGCCGCCGGCGGGGATTGCGCAAGCGGCTGGTATCCCGGCAGCATAGCCCGCCCGGCTCTCCGGTTATAGGCCGGGCGAAGCGGCCCAATCCCCAGGGTGGGAGAGGGTTTGACGTCTCCGGCAGAGCGGAAAAGGAACGAATTTTGGCCGATCCCGCCGACCCCCATCTCGCGCGCTGGAATCAGCGTTTTAGCGCCGCCGACTATGTCTTCGGCACGGCGCCCAACGCCTTCCTGAAAGCCCAGGCCCACCGGCTGAAGCCGGGAATGACGGCACTGGCGGTCGCCGATGGCGAGGGCCGCAACGGCGTCTTTCTGGCGCGCCAGGGGCTCGCGGTGCTCTCGGTCGATTTCTCGCCGGTCGGCCAGGCCAAGGCGCGGCGTCTCGCCGAGCAGCATGGGGTCAAGCTGGCGACCGAATGCGCCGATCTAGCGGAATGGCAATGGGGCGCGGCGCGCTTCGATGTGGTGGCGGGGATTTTCATCCAGTTCGCCGCGCCCGAATTGCGCACTCGCATCTTCGCCGGCATGCGCAGCGCGCTCAGGCCCGGCGGGCTGGTGCTGATCCAGGGCTACCGGCCGCAGCAGCTCGGCTACGGCACCGGCGGGCCGAAGGACGCGGCCCTTCTCTATACCGCCAACATGCTGCGCGCGAATTTCGCCGGTTTCGAAATCCTGCATCTGCGTGAGCATGATTCCGAGATCCACGAAGGCGGCGGCCATGACGGCATGTCGGCGCTGGTCGATCTGGTGGCGTGCAAGCCCGCACCCGCAAAAGAAAGCGGCGCCGCTCACGGCGCCTGAGCACCGCGGCTAGCGCCGCCTTGTCGGCCCAAAAGCGGAAAGCGTCTAAAGCGAGCCTTTGAGCTTGGCGCCGGCCTTGAAGCGGACGCCCTTGCTCGCCTTGATCTTGATCGCTTCGCCGGTGCGCGGGTTGCGGCCCATGCGCGCGGCGCGCTTGCTGACCGCAAAGGTGCCGAATCCCGGGATGCTGAACTTCTCGCCCTTGCGCAATTCGCCGGCGATGGTTTCGGTGACGGTATCCACCGCCGCATTGGCGTCGACTGCGCGCATGCCGGTCGCCTTCAACGCCTCGACGAGAACTTGTTTGCTCATGATTGTATTCCCCTTCTCTCTCTCGCTATGCCGCGCTCCCCGTTGGGCGCGGACGATGTGACGACCCGAGTCGGCCCGAAAACACGTCGTCCCCATTACACGAGGGCGGCACGCGGGTCCAATGAAACCCGCATCTATTCAACGAATTTCGGGGTTTTCGAGTCGCGGCCGGCTCCGAGTCGGGCCGCGATTTTCGATCCGACTCGCGGCCGAGAAACGAGTCGCGGCGCGACGACGCGGCGGAGCGAAGAATCTCCCGTGTCGATAGGAGCGTGTCACGCGCGTCGTCAATCCGGCAGCGTCGCGGCGCCGAAAGCGCCGGAGAAATCATCAATTGCAAATCGAGCATGGCGACGACAACGCGCACTGCGTGCCGACGCCCAATCGTTTCAAGCGGGAATGGTGCTGCCCATTGCCCGCACCCGATTAGTTTCATCGGCTTGCGAAAAATCAATCTAAGCCCGCAGAAAACCTGGGAAATTCACGGATTTATGGACAAATCCCTCCTTGCCTTGGAACTCGGCGCAAGGTTCAATGGGCGAGGCTACAAGCGCCGCTCAAAAGGCGCAAAAACATCGCGGATGGGCCGGAACTATTGCCCACCGCCGCACAGAGGGGAAGAAATGACCAAGTTGACATCCAATCGTTGGTGGCAGCTCACCGCCGGCATCATCTGCATGGTGATGATTGCCAATCTGCAATATGGCTGGACCCTCTTCGTCGCGCCGATGAGCAAGGCGCAGGGTTGGGCCGTCTCCGACATCCAGCTCGCCTTCAGCATCTTCATCGCGCTTGAGACCTGGCTGACGCCGCTCGAGGGCTGGATCGTCGACAAGCTCGGCCCGAAGCGCGGACCGAAGCTGGTCGTCGCCGCCGGCGGCATCCTCGTCGCCCTCGGCTGGATCCTCAATTCGCAGGCGAATTCGCTGACCGCGCTCTATATCGGGGCGGCGCTCACCGGTGCCGGCGGCGGCGCGGTCTATGCGACCTGCGTCGGCAGCGCGGTAAAGTGGTTTCCGGATCGCCGCGGCCTCGCGGTCGGCCTGACCGCGGCCGGTTTCGGCGCGGGTGCCGCGCTCACCGTCATCCCGATCCGCGCCGTCATCGCCGCGAGCGGCTATCAGGCGGCGTTCTTCTGGTTCGGGCTCGGTCAGGGCGCGTTCGTCTTCATGCTGGCCTGGCTGCTCCGCCAGCCGATGCCGGGCGACGTGCGCGCCAGCGCCATGGTTTCCTCCGTCATCCAGGTGGCGCGCAGCGTCTCGCCGGGAAAGATGCTGGTCTCGCCGATCTTTTGGCTGCTTTACATAATGTTCGTGCTGGTCTCGGCCAGCGGCTTGATGGCGACAGCGCAGATCGCGCTCATCGCCAAGGATTACAACGTCTCCGATTCGGTGCTGTTCCTGGGCGCCACCACGCTGACGGTGACGCTGGTGGTGGACAATGTGATGAACGGGTTGGCACGGCCGTTTTTCGGCTGGATTTCCGACCGCATCGGCCGCGAGTTCACCATGGCGATCGCCTTCGGGCTCGGCGGCGTCGCCTATTGGCTGCTCGGCGTGGCGGGCTCCTCGCCGCTTACCTTCATGCTGTGCGCGGCCTTTATCTTCCTGACCTGGGGCGAGATTTTCAGCCTGTTTCCCTCGACCTGCACCGATACCTTTGGCTCGAAATACGCGACGGTGAACGCGGCATTCCTCTATACCGCCAAGGGCACCTCGGCATTCATGGTACCGCTGGCGAACGTCATCAAGAACGCAACCGGCAGCTGGTACGACGTGCTGATCGCCACCGCGATCATGAACTTCATCGTGGTGGCGCTGGCGCTCTTTGTGCTGAAGCCGCTCCGCGCGCGGCAGATCGCCAAAAGCGGAGAGCCGATGACAGCCGCCGCTGAATAACGCCAATCGCAAGCTGGAAGCGAAAACGGGGCCCTCGGGCCCCGTTTTTTATCTAGTCGCCGGTCGCGGTGGCCTCTTCGCGCGCATCGACGGACTTAGCCAGCGCGATGCGCGCGGCGCAGAACTTAAACTCGGGGATCTTGCCGAAAGGATCGAGCTGCGGATTGGTCAGCAGGTTGGCCGCCGCCTCGGCATAGCAGAACGGGATGAAGATCATCCCCGCCGGCACGGTGCTATCGGGCCGCGCCCGGAGCTCGATGGCGCCGCGGCGGGTTTCGACCCGGATGGTGGCGCCGGGCTCGGCGCCGAGCCGCGCCAGATCGGCGGGTGACAGCGAGACATGCGCGTCGGGCTCGAGCGCATCGAGTACGCTGGCGCGGCGCGTCATCGCGCCGGTGTGCCAATGCTCGAGCTGGCGCCCCGTCGTCAGCACCATCGGATATTGCGAATCGGGCTCCTCCCCCGGCGGTTGGATGCCGACTGGTACCAGCCTGCCGCGGCCGGTCTTGGTCGGGAAGCCGTCGCCGAAGACGATCTCGTTGCCCGGCTTGTCGTCGGCATCGGCGGGATAGGTCACCGACTGCTCGCGCTCGACGCGGTCCCAGGTGATGTGGTCGAGCGAGGGCATGCCGAGCTTCATCTCGGCGAAGACCTCGCTCGGATGGGTGTAGTTCCAATCGAGCCCAAGTCGCTGCGCAAAATCCTGAATGATCCAGATATCCTGGCGCGTCTCGCCCGGCAGCGGCAGCGCCTTGCGCCCCATCTGGACCTGGCGATTGGTGTTGCTGACGGTGCCGTCTTTTTCCGGCCAGGCCGAGGCCGGCAGCACGACGTCGGCATAGCGCGCGGTCTCGGTCAGGAACAGATCTTGCACCACGAGATGCTCGAGCTTCGCCAGCGCCTCGCGGGCATGCTGCACGTCGGGATCCGACATCGCCGGGTTCTCGCCCATGATGTACATGCCGCGGATCACATCGGCGTGCACGGCATCCATGATCTCGACCACGGTCAGGCCGCGCTTCGGATCGAGCTTGGCGTTCCACAGCTTCTCGTAGAATGCGTGGCGCTCGGGATCCTCGACCGAGAGATAATCGGGATAGAACATCGGGATGAGCCCGACATCCGACGCGCCCTGCACGTTGTTCTGGCCGCGCAGCGGATGGAGGCCGGTGCCGGGCCGGCCGATCTGGCCGGTGATCAGCGCCAGCGCGATCAGGCAGCGCGTGTTGTCGGTGCCGTGGATGTGCTGCGAGATGCCCATGCCCCAGAAGATGATCGAGGCCTCGGCGCGCGCATATTTGCGCGCTACGGTCTTCAGCGTCGTGGCGTCGATGCCGCAAATCTCGGCCATCTTCTCCGGCGTGCGGTCCTTGACGCTGTCCTTCAACTTGTCGAAATCCATCGTGTGCGCCTGGACGTATTGCTGGTCGTAGAGATTCTCGGCGATGATGACGTTGAGCATCGCCGACAGCATGGCGACGTCGCGCGCCGGCTTGAATTGCAGCATGTGCGTCGCGTGGCGCTTCAGGGTCTGACCGCGCGGATCCATGACGATCAGCGTCTTGCCGGCCTTCTTCGCCTGCTTCATGAAGGTCGCCGCGACCGGGTGATTCTCGGTCGGGTTGGCGCCGATGATGATGATGAGCTCGGCGTCCTTGACCGCGGTGAAGGGCGCGGTCACCGCGCCCGAGCCGATGCCTTCGATCAGCCCCGCCACCGACGAGGCGTGGCAGAGTCGCGTGCAGTGATCGACGTTGTTGGTGCCGAAGCCGGCACGGATCAGCTTCTGGAAGAGATAGGCCTCCTCGTTGGAGCCCTTGGCCGAGCCGAAGCCCGCCAGCGCCTTGCCGCCATGCTGGTCGCGGATGCGCTTTAAGCCGGAGGCAGCGCGCTCCATCGCCTCTTCCCAGCTTGCCTCGCGGAAATGCGTCCAGGGGTTCTTGGGATCGATCTGGTCGTCGGCGTGCTTGCCGACGCCATCCTTGCGGATGAGCGGCTTCAGCAGCCGGTCGGGGTGGCTGATGTAATCGAAGCCGAAGCGGCCCTTGACGCAGAGCCGCTCCTGGTTCGACGGGCCGTTGCGGCCATCGACATAGAGCAGCTTATCATCCTTGATCTTGTAGGTGAGCTGGCAGCCGACGCCGCAATAGGGGCAGACGCTATCGACTTCGCGGTCGGGAGTTATCGCCAGCACGCCGGCCTCGTCGACCAGCGACTTTTCCATCAGGGCGCCGGTCGGGCAGGCCTGGACGCATTCGCCGCAGGCAACGCAAGTGCTGTTGCCCATCGGATCGTCGAAATCGAAAACGATCTTGGCGTCGGCATTGCGCGCCGCCATGCCGATCACGTCATTGACCTGGACCTCGCGGCAGGCGCGGACGCAGAGATTGCATTCGATGCAGGCGTCGAGCCGGACCGCCATCGCCGGATGGCTGCGGTCGGCGGCGGGCTGATGCCGATGCGCCGGAAAACGCGAACGATCGACGCCGACGCGATCGGCCCAGCGCCAGAATTTCGAATCGGGATCGGGATGGTGGGCGCGGTCGGGCTGATCGCCGACCAGCAGCTCGAAGACCAGCTTGCGCGAAAATTTGGCGCGCTCCGACGCGGTCTTGACCTTCATGTCCTTGGCCGGCTTGCGGATGCACGACGCCGCCAGCACGCGCTCGCCATCGATCTCGACCATGCAGGCGCGGCAATTGCCGTCGGCGCGATAGCCCGGCTCGGGGCTGTAGCAAAGATGCGGCAGCTCGGTGCCGAGGCGGTTGGCGACCTGCCAGATGGTCTCGCCGGGGCGCGCCTCGACCGCCTCGTCGTCGAGGAAGAAGGTGACCCCTTGGGGGGCGATGCCGGCGCCGTCGCTCATGACACATCCTGCGGAAAGTGCTTCAGCACCAGTTTAACCGGATTCATGGCCGCCTGTCCCAAGCCGCAGATCGAGGCGTCGGTCATGACGCGGGAGAGCTCCTCGATCAGTGGACCGTCCCATTTGGGCTTGCCCATCAGCTGCACGGCCTTTTCCGTGCCGGCGCGGCAGGGCGTGCATTGGCCGCAGCTCTCATCTGCAAAAAACTTGAGCAGATTGAGCGCCACCGCTTTCATGTCGTCCTTGTCGGACAAGACGACGATCGCCGCCGAGCCGATCAGGGCGCCATGCGGCTCGAGGGTGCCGAAATCAAGCGGGATGTCGTCCATCGATGCCGGCAGGATGCCGCCCGAGGCGCCGCCCGGCAGGTAGCCCTTGAATGTGTGGCCATCGGCCATGCCGCCGCAATATTCGTCGATCAGCTCGCGCACGGTGATGCCGGCGGGCGCCAATTTCATTCCAGGGTTTTTGACCCGGCCGGAGACCGAGAAGCTGCGCGGCCCCTTGCGGCCGCGACGACCCTGGCCGGAGAACCAGGCCGGGCCATCTTCGATCAACTGCCGAATCCAGTACAAGGTCTCGACATTGTTGATGAGCGTCGGCCGGCCGAAAAGTCCGACCTGCGCCGGATATGGGGGCTTGTGACGCGGCAGGCCACGCTTGCCCTCGATCGATTCCAGCATCGCCGATTCCTCGCCGCAGATATAGGCGCCGGCGCCGCGACGGAGGTGGATGTTGAGCCCCTTGGTCAACCCCGCCTGGACGAGCGCCGCGAGCTCCTTTTCCAGGACGATGCGGCATTGCGGATATTCGTCGCGCAGATAGATGTAAATCTCGGTCGCTTCGACGGCGAGGGCGCCGAGCAGCATGCCTTCCAGCATGCGATGCGGATCGTTCTCGAGATAGATGCGGTCCTTGAAGGTGCCGGGCTCGCCCTCATCCGCATTGACCGCCATCAGGCGCGGGCCGGGATAAGAGGCGACGGTGCGCCATTTGCGCCCGGTCGGAAATCCGGCGCCGCCGAGGCCGCGCAGATTGGCGTCGTCGAGAATCTTCAGGATATCCTCGAGCTTACGCTTGCCCGAGCGGACCTCTTCTAAAAGCTTGTAGCCGCCCTGGGCGCGATAGGCATCGAAACCGGGATAAGGCGGGATGACCGGATGCGCATGCGCCTTGGCAGCCACGACGACGCTGTCCAACGTCGCGTGCTCGTGCAGCGCATGGCCGACCGCGACGACCGGCGCGTTGTGGCAGCCGCCCATGCAGGGTGCGCGCAGCACACGAATGCCGGCGCCGAGCTTTGCCGGCAATTCCGCCAGCAGCTTTTGCGCGCCGTAGAGCTCGCAGGTCAGACTGTCGCAGACCCGCACGCTGAGCGCAGGCGGCGCCACTTCGCCGTCGAGCACGATATCGAAATGCGCGTAGAACGAGGCGACCTCATAGACCTCGACCAACGCCAGCTTCATCTCCTCGGCCAGCGCCGCGAGATGCCGCGCATAGAGGCAATGATAATGGTCCTGCAGCAGATGGAGATGCTCGATCAGCAGATCGCGCTGGCGCGAGCTTGTGCCGAGCAGCGCCAGAACGTCTTCGCGCGCGGCGGGATCGACCTGGCGGCCCTTGGGCAGATCGCGGCCGCGCCGCCGGCCCGAGCCGGGATGGATGGCGCGCTGAACGTCGTGCGATCCCTTGGCCATGATTCCCTAGCTCGCCTTGCCGACCAGCCCAAGCATGGTCTTGCCCAGCGCCGCCGGCGAATCCGAAACCACGATGCCGGCGCTTTTCATCGCCTCCATCTTATCCCCGGCCGAGCCGGTGCCGCCGGAAATGATGGCGCCGGCATGGCCCATGCGGCGCCCGGGCGGCGCCGTCGATCCGGCGATGAAGCCCACCATCGGCTTTTTCACCTTGCTGCGCTTGATGAAATCGGCCGCCTCTTCCTCGGCTGAGCCGCCGATCTCGCCGATCATGATGATCGCCTTGGTGGCCGGATCGGCGAGGAAAAGCTCGAGGCAGTCGATGAAATTGGTGCCGTTGACCGGATCGCCGCCGATGCCGATGCAGGTGGTCTGGCCGAGCTTGGTCGCGGTGGTCTGCGCCACCGCCTCGTAGGTCAGTGTGCCGGAGCGCGAGACGATGCCGATCGAGCCCGGCAAATGGATGTGACCGGGCATGATGCCGATCTTGCATTGGCCCGGGGTGATGACGCCGGGGCAGTTGGGGCCGATCAGCCGCGTCTTCGAGCCGGCGAGCTCGCGCTTCACCGCCACCATGTCCTGCACCGGAATGCCCTCGGTGATGCAGATGACGAGCGGCAGCTCGGCATCGATCGCCTCGAGGATCGCATCCGCCGCGAAGGGCGGGGGCACATAGATGACGCTGGCATTGGCGCCGGTCGCCTGGACCGCGTCGATCACCGTGTCGAAGACCGGCAGATCGAGATGAATGGTCCCGCCCTTCCCCGGCGTGACGCCCCCCACCATCTTGGTGCCGTAGGCGATCGCCTGCTCGGAATGGAAGGTGCCCTGCGCGCCGGTGAAGCCCTGGCAGATCACCTTGGTCTGGTTGCCGATGAGGACCGCCATTACGTGGCCTCCTTCACGGCCTTCACCACCTTGGCGGCGGCGTCGGCGAGATCGTCGGCGGCGAGGATGGCGAGGCCCGAATCGGCCATGATCTTCTTGCCGAGCTTGACGTTGGTGCCCTCCAAGCGGACCACCAGCGGCACCTGCAGGCTGACCTCGCGCGCGGCGGCAACGACGCCCTCGGCGATGACGTCGCAGCGCATGATGCCGCCGAAGATGTTGACCAGGATCCCCTCGACATGCGGGTCGGAGAGGATGAGCTTGAAGGCGGTGGCAACGCGCTCCTTGGTGGCGCCGCCGCCGACATCGAGAAAATTCGCCGGCTCGCCGCCATAGAGCTTGATGATATCCATCGTCGCCATGGCGAGACCGGCGCCGTTGACCATGCAGCCGATATTGCCGTCGAGCTTGACGTAGTTGAGCGAGTGCTTGGCCGCCTCGAGCTCCATCGGGTCTTCCTCGGCCTCGTCGCGCATCTCCTCGATGTCGCGGTGGCGGAACAGCGCGTTGTCGTCGAAATTCATCTTGGCATCGAGCGCCAGGATCTCGCCGGCACCCGTCACCACCAGCGGATTGATCTCGACGATCGAGGCATCGAGGCTGCGGAACGCCTTGTACATGCCGAGCATGAACTTGACCGCGGCACCGACCTGCTTGCCCTCGAGCTTCAAGCCGAAGGCGAGGCGGCGGGCGTGGAACCCTCCCATGCCGGTCACCGGATCGATCGTCACCTTGAGAATTTTATCCGGGGTCTTGTGCGCGACCTCCTCGATCTCCATGCCGCCCTCGGTCGAGGCCATCACGGTGATGCGCGAGGTCTTGCGGTCGATCAGCATGCCGAGATAGAGCTCGCGCTTGATGTCGCAGCCCTCCTCGACATAGATGCGCTTCACCTCGCGGCCCTTGGGGCCGGTCTGCTTGGTGACGAGCACATGGCCCAGCATCGCGGATGCGGCCTTCGCCACGTCCTCCGGCGATTTGACGATGCGCACACCGCCCTTGCCCTTGGGATCGTCCGCGAAATGCCCGGCGCCGCGGCCGCCGGCATGGATTTGCGCCTTCACCACATAGACCGGGCCGGCGAGCGATCTTGTCACCTTTTCGGCCTCTTGCGGCGTGTAGGCGATGCCGCCCTTCGGCACGGATAACCCAAATTTCTGCAACAGGCTCTTCGCCTGGTATTCATGGATATTCATCGAAGCTCGGCCTCTCTCGATTTTTTTGTCGCCGGTCCGTCGATCGGGCGCTGGCGACTTACTTGACCAGCCCGGCGCCGCGCGCCCAGCGATATTTGGCGCCCAGCACCGCGACGGGGGTTTCGGTCGAATAGGGATAGGCGGGAATGCCATGATCGTAAAGGTGTTCCGCCGCCTCTTCGACAGCCACATCGCCCGCGAGCGAGGCGACGATCGGCTTCTCGATGCCGCGCGATTTCATCTCGTTGACCACCTCGACGACGAGCCGGGCGAAGACCATCGGCGGCGTGACGATGGTGTGCCAATAGCCCAGGATCAACGCGTGGATGCGCGGATCCTCCAAGCCGAGACGGATGGTGTTCTGATAGGTCTTCGGCGGCTCGCCGCCGGTGATGTCGACCGGGTTACCGGCGGCACCGAAGGGCGGAATGAATTTGCGGAACGCAGCGTCGAGATCGGCCGGCATCTTCATCAATTGAATGCCGTTATCGACGCAGGCGTCAGACAGGAGAACGCCTGAGCCGCCGGCGCCGGTGATGATGACGGCGTTCTCGCCCTTGGGCGTCGGCAGCTTTTGGATGCCGCGCGCGTATTCGAGCATGTCGCGCAAGCCCGGTGCCCGGATGACGCCGGATTGACGCAGCACGTCGTCATAGATCTTGTCGTCGCCGGCCAAAGCGCCGGTATGCGAGCCCGCCGCCTTGGCGCCCGCCGCGGTGCGGCCGGCCTTCAGCATGATCACCGGCTTTTTCTTGGAGACGCGCTTGGCCACCTCGGCGAAGGAGCGGCCGTCCTTCAGATCCTCGCAATGCATGGCGATGATCTGGGTGTTGTCGTCCTGCTCGAAGAAGGTCAGCAGATCGTCCTCGTCGAGGTCCGATTTGTTGCCCAATCCGACGATGGCCGAGACGCCCATCTTGGCCGAACGCGAGAAGCCGATGATCGCCATGCCGATGCCGCCCGATTGCGACGACAGCGCGACCTTGCCCTTGATGTCGTAGGGCGTGCAGAAGGTGGCGCAGAGATTTTTCGGCGTGTAGTAGAAGCCGTAGATGTTGGGGCCCATCAGGCGGGTGCCGTATTTGCGGCCGATCGCCTGGATCTCGAGCTGGCCCGCGACATTGCCGGTCTCGGCGAAGCCCGACGGGATCAGCACGGCCCCCGGGATCTTCTTCTCGCCGACCTCGATCAGCGCTTGGGCGACGAATTTCGCCGGGATGCAGAACACCGCAACGTCGATGATACCGGGCGCGTCCTTGACGCTCTTATAGACCTTGCGGCCCATGATCTCGGTCGCGGTCGGGTGGATCGGGTAGATCGTCCCCTGATAGCCGCCGTTGATCAGGTTTTTCATCACCGAATTGCCGATCTTGCCGTCCTCGGCCGAGGCGCCGATCACCGCCACCGCGTCGGGGCGCATGATGCGGTTCATCTGGCGGACGATATCGGCCTGGCTCGGGCGATAGCGCTCGGGCTGCTTCTCCCAGTTGAGGATGATGCGCACATCGGCCGCGATCGCGCCCTTCGGCGAGGCGAAGACCGGGTTCAAATCCATCTCGGCGATCTCGGGAAAATCAGCGATCAGCTTCGAGACGTTCTCGATCATGTCCGACAGCGCCGCGCGATTGATGCCGGGGGCGCCGCGCACGCCTTTCAGGATCGCGGCCGCCTTGATGCCGTCGAGCATGCCGAGCGCGTCGGCCTTGCTGACCGGCGCCAGGCGGAATGTCACGTCTTTCAGCACCTCGACCAGCACGCCGCCCATGCCGAAGGCGACCATCTTGCCGAAGCTTGGATCGGTGACGGCGCCGATGATCACCTCTTGGCCGCCGCCAACCATCTGCTGCACCTGGACGCCGTCGATCTTCGCCTTCTTGTCGTATTTCTTGGCATTGGCGACGATGGTGGCGTGCGCCTTTTGCGCTTCGGCCAGATTCTTGACGCCGACGATGACGCCGCCCGCCTCGGTCTTATGCAGGATTTGCGGCGAGACGATTTTCATCACCACCGGGAAGCTGATCTTGGCGGCGAGCTTCGCCGATTCGGCTGCGGTCTTGGAGATCGCCTCCTTCGGCACCGCGATGCCGTAGGCGTCGCAGACCAGCTTGCCCTCGGGGGCGCTGAGGCTGGTGCGCTTTTGTGCTTTCGCCTGATCGAGAATTTTGCGGACTGCCGCCTTGGCGTTTTTGGTACTCATGGATCGTCTCCTTGATATCTCTTTGGTTTGACTATTCTGCGGCGACCGGCGGCTTGGCACCGCCGAGCGCGCCCGATTCCTTGAAGGCGCGCACTGCCTTGTCGTCGTGTTTCAGCACCTGGGTCAGGATCTCGTCGGTGTGCTCGCCCAAGAGCGGCGAGCGCGTCACCTCGCTCGGGCTGTCGCTGAGCTTGATCGGGTTGCCGACCGAGAAATACTTGCCGCGCTTCGGGTGATCGACCTCGACGATGGTGCCGCTGTCGCGCAAGGACGGCTCCTCGATGAGCTCCTTCATCGACAAGATCGGGCCGCAGGGGATGTCGTATTTATTGAGGGCGTCCATGACCTCGAACTTGGTCTTGGTCGTGGTCCAGGCCTCGATGCGCTCGAAGATGTCGCGCAGGCGCGGCAGCCGCGCCTCGGGCGTCGCGTAATCGGGATGGGTGATCCAGTCTTCCTGGCCGATCACCTTGCACACCTTGTCCCAGACCGGCGCTTGGGTGATGAAATAGATGTAGGCGTTGGAATCCTTCATCCAGCCTTTGCATTTCAGAATCCAGCCGGGCTGGCCGCCGCCCGAATCATTGCCGGCGCGCGGCACCGCATCGCCGAACTCGACGTTTTCGCCGTACTGGCTGTATTCCTTCAAGGGGCCGTGCTTGAGGCGCTGCTGGTCGCGCATCTTGACGCGGCAGAGATTGAGCACGCCGTCCTGCATCGCCGCGGTGACGCGCTGGCCCTTGCCGGTCTTGGTGCGCTGATAGAGTGCCGTCACGATGCCGAGCGCCAGATTGAGGCCGGTGCCGGAATCGCCAATTTGTGCACCCGTAACGAGAGGCGGGCCGTCGCGGAATCCGGTGGTCGAGGCCGAGCCGCCGGTGCATTGCGCGACATTCTCGTAGACCTTGCAGTCCTCGTAGGGACCGGGGCCGAAGCCCTTGATCGAGGCCATGATGATCTTCGGGTTGAGCTGGTGGACACGCTCCCAGGTAAAGCCCATGCGATCCAAGACGCCGGGCCCGAAATTTTCGACCAGCACGTCGCACACCTTGATCAGGCCCTCGAGGAGTTCCTTCCCCTTCGGGTGCTTGGTATCGATGGTGATCGAGCGCTTGTTGTGGTTGAGCATGGTGAAATAGAGGCTGTCGGCGCCGGGAACGTCGCGCAGCTGGCCGCGCGTGATGTCGCCGATGCCCGGCCGCTCGACCTTGATGCAATCGGCGCCGAACCAGGCGAGCAGCTGGGTGCAGGTGGGGCCCGACTGCACATGGGTGAAGTCGAGAATGCGAACGCCTTCGAGTGCCTTGGTCATTCTATCGTCTCCGTCCCGAGTTTTTTTGCTTGGACATGGTCTGGTTACTTCTTCTTCAGCGCGCTTTGCGGATTGAGGTTGCCGATACGGCCGCTTTCGCTGCCGGCGGCCGGGTCGATCACCGCGTTGATGAGCGTGGGCTTGCCGGAATCCATCGCCGCGTTCACGGCGCGCTTCAGATCGTCGGGCGACGTCGCGTTGAATCCTGCGCCGCCGAAGGCCTCGATCATCTTGTCGTAGCGCGAGCCTTTGACAAACACGGTCGTCGCTGGATCGGCGCCGGCCGAATTGACGTCCGTGCCGCGATAGATGCCGTCATTGTTGAAGACGACGACGCAGATCGGCAGCTGGTAGCGGCAGATCGTCTCTACCTCCATGCCGCAGAAGCCGAAGGCGCTGTCGCCTTCGACGGCGAGCACCGGCTTGCCGGTCTCGATCGCGGCGGCGATGGCGCAGCCCATGCCGACGCCCATGACGCCCCACGTGCCGACGTCCAGGCGCTTGCGCGGCTTGTACATGTCGATGATGCCGCGCGCGAGATCGAGCGTGTTGGCGCCTTCGTTGACCAGGATGGCGTCGGGCCGCTCCTTGACGATGGTACGCAGCACGCCGAGCGCGCCGTGATAGTCCATCGGCGAATTATTGTTCATCAGGCGCGGCGCCATCTTGGCGACGTTCTCTTCGCGCTTCTTGGCGACGGCGCCGGTCCACTCCGCCGGCGGGGCCTGCCAATTGCCGCCCATGCCGTCGAGAAGGGATGCTACGCAAGAGCCGATGTCGCCGACCACGGGGGCGGCGATCTCGACGTTGCTGTCCATCTCCTTGGGCTCGATGTCGATCTGGATGAACCTCTTCGGTGCTTCGCCCCAGGTCTTGCCTTTGCCGTGCGACAAGAGCCAGTTTAGGCGCGCGCCGATCAGCATCACGACGTCGGAATCTTTCAGTACCGTCGAGCGCGCGGCGCCCGCGCATTGCGGATGCAGGTCGGACAGCAGGCCCTTGGCCATGCTCATCGGCAGGAACGGCACGCCGCTTTTTTCGACCAACGCGCGGATCGCATCGTCGGCCTGCGCATAAGCCGCGCCCTTGCCGAGGATGATCAGCGGGCGCTTTGCGCTCTTGAGCACGTCGAGCGCGCGCTTGATCGCGGACGGTGCCGGTATCTGCGCCGGCGCCGCGTCGATGACCTTGACCAGCGACTTCTTGCCAGCCTCTGCGTTCATGACCTGACCGAAAAGCTTGGCCGGCAGATCGAGATAGACGCCGCCCGGACGCCCCGAGACGGATGCGCGGATCGCGCGGGCGAGACCGATGCCGATGTCGGCGGCATGCAGCACGCGGAACGCCGCCTTGCAGAGCGGCTTGGCGATGGCGAGCTGGTCCATCTCTTCATAGTCGCCCTGCTGCAGATCGACGACCTCGCGCTCGGACGAGCCCGAGATCAGGATCATCGGGAAACAATTGGTCGTCGCGTGAGCGAGCGCCGTGAGCCCGTTCAGGAATCCCGGGGCCGACACGGTGAGGCAAACGCCGGGTTTCTTGGTCAGGTAGCCGGCGATGGCGGCCGCGTAGCCGGCGTTCTGCTCGTGGCGGAACGAGAGCACGCGGATGCCCGCGGCCTGCGCCATGCGGCCGAAATCCGTGATCGGGATGCCCGGCACGCCGTAGATCGTGTTGAGGCCATTGAGCTTGAGCGCGTCGATGACGAGGTGAAAGCCGTCCGTCAGCTCCTGCGTCTCGTCCAACTTTGCGGTTCCTTCGGCCACGGTTCTCCTCCTGTCGTTCGGTTCGGTGTCGTCCCAGCTCAATCCAGATAGTCGACGTGCTTTTGCACGTGGGTCGCAAGGTCGAGCGTGTGCTTCAAGGCGAGCGCTCCCGCGCGCTCGGTGTCGCGCTTCTCCAGCGCCTCGATGATGGCGAGGTGATCGACGATCGAGCGCTGCGCGCGATTGCCCTGGCCGATGGTCGCCTGGCGGATGGCACGGACGTGGATGATGAGGTTCTCGGTCATGTCCATCAGCACGCGGTTGCCCGAGAGGCGTATGATCGCCTGGTGGAACTTGATGTTGGCGTCGGAATATTCGTCGAGCTGGACGGCCGGCGTCGAGTCGCGGAATTCGTCGAAAAGTCGCCTGAGCGAGGCGATTTCGGCATCCGAGGCGTTGAGGGTGACGAGGCGCGCCGCCGAGCTCTCGAGCGCCGCCCAGACCTGGATCATCTCGACGATCTCTTTTTTCGTCTTGCGCACGACGAAGACGCCGCGGCGCGGCTCAGTGCGCACGAAGCCTTCCTGCTCGAGGACGGTCATCGCTTCGCGGATCGGGGTGCGCGACACGCCGAGCTCGGCCGAGAGGCTGCGCTCATCGAGGCGAATCTCCTCGGCCTGGCCATAGATGTTGAAGGAGGTGATCGCCTCCTTCAGCGCGTGATAGGCCCGGCTCTTGAAGCTCAGCGGCGTGTCGATCGGCTTGACGGCCAGACGCGCGGCAACCATGCCCAAAACCCTCCCGAAACCCAAAAACTGACGTTTTGGCCCGGTTTCAGGCCATTTTTTCCATGGTATCTGGTATGCCACGGGTAGGCAAAGCGATTCGCGATGGGCTTGAGGCGATCGGAGCGACCCATCCGGCGATGCCGCGCCATCGCGCCGATCGATCGCCGCTCGGACGCAGAGCGCGCGGGCCGTCATGCGGCCCATGCCGCAAAGGCGAGCGACACGCCGGCGCCGGCGGGATCGGCATGCAAGAGCAACGGCCGCGCGGCGTTCGCGAAGCGGCAGCGAAGCAGCGCGACGCGGTCGCGCGTAAAATCGCGGCGGCGAAACTCCGATCGCCGCCGCAAAATGCGTCGCGCCGGAGCATCCAGCGCTTCCCCGATTCGCGCGCTTGTCAATGACGGCGCGGTTTCGGCTCGTCGATATGCTTGACAAGCCTATGCGCGGCCTTTTAACGCTGCAGGATGGCTAACGACAAAAAGCACGTCGTTTTTCCCGGCCGCATGGTGATTGTCGGCTTTGGCAGCATCGGTCAGGGCGTGTTGCCGCTCCTGCTGCGTCACATCGGCATGGCGCCCGATCGCATCACCATCATCACAGCGCACGACATGGGTCGCGGTGAGGCCGAGCAGATGGGCGTCAACTTCATCAAGAAGCCGCTGACGCGCGAGAACTACGTCGCGGTGCTCGACCCGCTGCTGTCGGCCGGCGATTTTCTGATGAACGTCTCGGTCAACGTCTCGAGCATCGATCTGATCGCGCTGTGCCAGCGCAAGGGCGCGCTCTATCTCGACACCTGCATCGAGCCGTGGCCGGGCGGCTACACCGACCCCAACCTCTCGCCGAGCCTGCGCTCCAACTACAAGCTGCGCGAGGAAGCGCTGGCGCTGCGCAAGAAATTTTCCGGCGGGCCGACCGCGGTGCTGACGCATGGCGCCAATCCGGGCCTGGTCTCGCATTTCGTCAAGGAAGCGCTGCTGCACGTGGCGAAGGCGACCAACCACAATGCGGCGAAGCCGAAGAGCCGCCAGGAATGGGGCGAGCTCGCGCGTAACCTCGGCGTCAAGGTCATCCACATCGCCGAGCGCGATACGCAAGTGTCGCGGCAGCCGAAGCTGGTCGGCGAATTCGTCAACACCTGGTCGATCGACGGCTTCGTCTCCGAGGGCATCCAGCCCGCCGAGCTCGGCTGGGGCAGCCACGAGCGCCATTTCCCCGCGGATGGCGGGCGCCACGATTTCGGCTGCGACGCCGCGATCTACCTCGCGCGGCCGAGCGCCGCGACCCAGGTGCGCTCCTGGACGCCGCTCGAGGGGCCCTATCACGGCTACCTCGTCACCCATAGCGAGGCGATCTCGATCGCCGATTACCTGACGGTGGGCGCCAACGGCAAGGCGTTCTACCGGCCGACGGTGCATTACGCCTATCACCCCTGCGACGCGGCGGTGCTGTCGGTGCAGGAGCTCGCCGGCAAGAACTGGCACATGCAGAAGCGCCAACGCCTCATCATGGACGACATCGCCTCGGGCAGCGACGAGCTCGGCGTGCTGCTGATGGGTCACAAGAAAGGCGCCTATTGGTACGGCTCGCGCCTCTCCATCGATACCGCGCGCAAGGTCGTGCCGTTCAACAACGCGACCTCGCTGCAGGTGACCGCGGCCTGTCTCGCCGGCGCCGTCTGGGCGATGGAGAACCCGAAGGCCTTCGTCATCGAACCCGAGGAGATGGATTTCGAGCGCATCCTCGAAATCTGCAAGCCCTATCTCGGGGAGCTGGTCGGCGCGTTCAGCGACTGGACGCCGCTGCACGATCGCGGCCGGCTCTTCCACGAGGACGTCGATTCCAGCGATCCCTGGCAGTTCAAGAACTTCCGCGTCACTTAAGCCCGATCGCCGGCAAGCCACGCCGCGCCGTCCGTAACCTGGATCGGTACGGGCTTGAGCCGCGCGCCGACGCAGGGCCCCGCGACGCAGACGCCGTCCTCCGGCCGGAACAGCGCGCCGTGCGTGTGACACAACAGATAGCGCCCCTCGCGGTCGAAGAAATCATCCGCCACCATCTCGAGCGGCGTGCCGGCATGCGGGCAGGAATTGAGATAGCCGCGCAAGATTCCGTTTGTCTTCACCACGAAGACGAACTGCCGCTGGGCGCCCGATCCCAGGACGAATCCCCGGGCACGGCCCTCGGCGATCGCATCGGCGCGGCAGAGAGGCTGGCTCAGGGCGTCAACCCAGCGAGGCCGGCGATGATCGCCCATTCCGCGTGCGTCACCTCCGACACCGAGAGCCGGCCCTGGCGCAGCAGCGCCATGCCTTTAAGCTTTGGCAGCGCCTTGATCGCCGCCAGGGTGACCCGGGTCTTGACCGGCGCCAGCGGCTTCACATCGACCGCGACAAAGCTGCCGGTCTTGTCGGTCGGATCGCGATAGGCGGGCTTGACGATCTCGATCAATCCGACGATCTCGCGCCCCTCGTTCGAGTGATAGAAGAAGCCGCGATCGCCCACCCGCATTGCCTTTAGATTGCTGGCGGCCTGGTGATTGCGCACCCCGGTCCAGGATGTCGCGCCGTCCCGGACCAACTGATCCCAGGAATAGGCGGTGGGCTCCGATTTCAGCAGCCAATGGCGCATGGCTTGGCTCCCTTTGCAGGCCCGGAGGCTAGCCGAGCCTGGCGCCTGCCGCTAGGATATCCAGGATAAGAGGCGTTTGTTTCGACCGCGGCGGCGATGTATCCTTGCCGCCATAAACGGCCGGGGATGACGCCATGAGAAATCGAAATATTTTATCCTGGGTGACGGTAAGCCTCGCCGGGCTGAGCCTGCTGCTGGTGCTGGCCAATATCGTGCTCGCCGTGTTCAATGCCGGCGCGCAGGGCACGGTCGCCGAGCGCCAGCAATTCATCGGCGAGCAGACCGAATTCCGCCGGGTCGGCGAATTGCTGGTGCGCAGCCTGGTTGCCGCCTCCGCCAGCACAAAGGATCCACAGCTTGCCGCGCTGATCGCGAAGCACGGCGTGAGCGCGACGCCCGCTACGGATCCGACACCGGGAGTACGCAAATGAGCGACCGCTTCACCCCGCTGCGCGAGGAAGGGCCCCCGCTGGCTTGGGCGGTGGCATTGCTGGCTTTAGGCTTCTTTATCGCTGTGCTGTTCCAGGCGGTTCAGCTCGTCCGCGAGCGCATCAACCTCGCCGCGGTCTACGCTAACCAGGAAACCGCGGAGCAGGACACGCTGAAGCTGCGCGCCGAGGTCAATTCGCTGGCCGGCGATACCGCTCAGCTCGCCCAATCGGGCGATGCCGCGGCAAAGCAGGTGGTCGATCAGCTCGCTGCGCAAAGCGTCTCCATCCATCCGCCCGCCGCCACGCCGGGCCAATAGGTTACCGCGAACTTGCGAAAATCTCAATCGCCGCAGGTGCTTGTACATCTAACATGTAAAGATTGTTAATAAGAAACAAAAGCCGGCATCCTTGCGTTAAATGTCCTATATATTCGGTCAGGAAGGTAGAGCCGATCATGCTGCCCTTAGTGCTCGATCTCGCGCGGCTTCGTGCGGTGCTCATCGGCGACGGCGACGCCGTGTTGCGCCGCTTGCGGCTGCTCGACGAGGCCGGTGCTGGCGACCTCACGGTCTATTGCGCGGATCCCTCGCCCGAGCTGCAAGCACTCGCGGCCGCGCGGCTGCAGGCGCGCCTGCCCCATGCCGCCGATCTCGTTGACGCGCGCATCGTGTTTCTCGCCGGACTCGCCGCCGGACAGCAGCGGGAATTCGCCGCCCTCGCGCGGCAAGCCGGAGCGCTTCTCCATGCCGAGGATGCGAAGGATCTCACCGATTTCCACGCGCCGGCGGTGCTGCGCCGCGGCGATCTCACCATCGCCATCTCGACATCCGGCAAGGCGCCTGCGCTGGCGGCCGCATTGAAGCGTCGGCTAGGCGAGCTGATCGGCCCCGAATGGCGCGGCCGGGTCGGCGAATTGGCGAATCTGCGGCGGCGCTGGCGCCAGCGCGGCGCCGCCATGCCAGCAGTGGCGCGGGCGATGAACGCGAAGATCGAAGGCAGCTTCTGGCTCGCTGGGCTGCGACCCGAACCGCGCCGTACGGTGCGGCGCTGAACCACAGAGAAGGAGGACATCATGTCGCTCAAGCTTGGCGATACCGCTCCCGACTTCACGCAGGATTCGACCGAGGGCTCGTTCAATTTCTACAAATGGGCAGGCAATTCCTGGGTCGTGCTGTTCTCGCATCCCAAGGATTACACCCCGGTCTGCACCACCGAGCTCGGCGCCGTCGCCAAGCTGAAACCGCAATTCGACAAGCGCGGCGTCAAAGTGGTGGGGCTGAGCGTCGACGCCGCCAGCAACCATGTCGGCTGGGCGAAGGACATCGCCGAGACTCAGGGCGCCGCGCTTAACTTTCCGCTCATCGCCGATACCGACAAAAAGGTCGCCGGCCTCTACGGCATGATCCACGAAAAGGCGAGCGACACCGCCACCGTGCGCTCGGTCTTCGTCATCGACCCGAACAAGAAGGTGCGGCTCACCATCACCTATCCCGCGGCGACCGGGCGCAATTTCGATGAGATCCTGCGCGTCATCGATTCGCTGCAGCTGACCGACAAGCACAAGGTGGCTACGCCGGTGAACTGGAAGCAGGGCGAGGATGTCATCATCGTGCCCGCGGTCTCCGACGAAGAGGCAAAGACGCGCTTCCCCAAGGGCTTCAAGACGCTGAAGCCCTATCTCCGCATCACCCCGCAACCCTAGCCGAGGATTCGATGGCGAGCGGCGAGCCCCAGACATTGGTGACCGGCAACCGGCTGATCGACGGCGCAGTGATCTATTTCACCGGCGATAGCGGCTGGGCGCGGGACATCTCCGAGGCAAAGCTGGTGGATGCCGAGGCGGGCGCCGCATTGCTGGCCGAGGCGCAAGCCGGCAAGCCACCGCTGCCCGCCATCGGCGCCGAGCTGATCGAGGCAATTCGCGACGGCGGACGGGTCGTACCTGTCAGCTTGCGCGAGCGCATCCGCGCGTTCGGCCCGACCGTCGCGCATTCCTGAGCCGAGAGAGAACCGGAGCCCGCCTTGTACCGCTACGATGAATTCGACCGGCGTTTCCTAGAGCAACGCGTGGCGCAATATCGCGGCCAAGTCGCGCGCCGCCTCGCCGGGCAGCTCAGCGAGGACGAGTTCCGCCCGTTGCGGCTGATGAACGGGCTTTATCTCCAGCTGCACGCCTATATGTTCCGCATCTCAATCCCCTACGGCACGCTGTCCTCGGACCAGCTGCGCGGCTTGGCGCATATCGCGCGCGCCTACGATAAGGGCTACGGCCACTTCACCACGCGGCAGAACATCCAGTTCAACTGGATCAAGCTGGAGCAAACGCCCGATATCCTGGCGCATCTCGCCACGGTCGAGATGCACGGCATCCAGACCAGCGGCAATTCCTTCCGCAACATCACCACCGACCCCTTCGCCGGCGTCGCCGGCGATGAGATCGCCGATCCGCGGATCTATTGCGAGATCATCCGCCAATGGGCGGCGCTGCACCCCGAATTCTCCTTCCTGCCGCGCAAGTTCAAGATCGCGGTCGCCGCCACCGAGCACGACCGTGCCGCGGTGAAGGTGCACGATCTGGGATTGCACCTGCGCCGCGACAAAGCGGGCACCATCGGCTTCGAGGTGATGGTGGGCGGCGGGCTTGGCCGCACGCCGCTTTTGGCGCAAAGCCTACGCGACTTCGTGCCCGAGGTGGAGCTGCTCGCCTATCTCGAATCGGTTTTGCGCGTCTATAACGAGTTTGGCCGCCGCGACAACATGTACAAGGCGCGCATCAAGATCCTGGTGCAGAGCCTCGGCATCGCGAAGATGCGCCAGGCGGTCGAGGCCGATTTCGCCGCGACCGACAAACGCGACCTGCTGCTGGCGCCGGAAACCGTGGCGGCGATGGCGCGGCAATTCGCGAGCCCGCCCTATGAAGATGCGGCGGGCGATGCCGAGATTCTCAAGCGCGATATCGCCGCCGATCCTGCTTTCGCGCGCTGGGTCAAATACAATATCCACCCGCACAAGCAGCCCGGCCATGCCATCGTCACCATCTCGCTGAAGCCGGTGGGGCGGCCGCCGGGCGATTGCAGCGCCGCGCAAATGGAGCTCATCGCCAAGCTTGCCGATGAGCTGAGCTTCGGCGAGATCCGCGTCACCCATACCCAGAACCTGGTGCTGCCGCATCTCCGGCAGAAGGATTTGCGCCGGCTTTGGCGGCAACTCGACGCCGCCGGATTGGCCAGCGCCAATATCGGCCTCGCCAGCGACATCATCGCCTGCCCCGGCCTCGATTATTGCGGCCTCGCTACCGCGCGCTCGATCCCGGTGGCGCAGCGTTTGGCGACGCATCTCGCCGGGCGCGAGGAGGCGATCGGCAGCCTGTCGATCAAGATCTCGGGCTGCATCAACGCCTGCGGCCACCATCATGTCGGCAATATCGGCTTGCTCGGCGTCGAGAAGAACGGCGAGGAGGTCTATCAGATCACCCTCGGCGGCAATGACGACGAGCACGCCTCGATCGGGGCCATCATCGGGCCGGCGGTTCCGGTCGCCGAGGTGGAGCAGGCGGTCGACATGCTGATCGCCACATATCTCGGCCTGAAGCAAGGCGACGAACGCTTCCCCGAGACCTTCCGCCGCGTCGGCATGAGCCCCTTCAAGGAGGCACTATATGCTCCTCGATAGGGCAGGAAACATCCAGGCCGAGGAATGGAAGCATCTCGCCAACGACGAGCCGGCGCAGGACGCGGATTCGGTCACCGTATCGCTGAAACGCTGGCAGGCCGAGCGCGCGCGGCTCAAGGGCCGCAACGCGCGCACCGGCTTGCGGCTGCCCAACGATGCGCAGGTCGAGACCCTGGCGGCGGATATCGGCGATTTCCCGATGATCGTGCTCGACTTCCCGAAATTCACCGACGGCCGCGCCTATTCGCAGGCGCGCATCCTGCGCAGCCGCTTGGGCTACAAGGGCGAGCTGCGCGCCGGCGGCAACGTGCTGCGCGACCAGCTGCTGTTCATGAAACGCTGCGGCTTCGACAGCTTCGAGGTCGATGGCGAGCGCGCCGCCGCCGAGAACTGGGCCGCGGCCTTCGGCGAGTTCGATCTTGCCTACCAGGCGCCGACCGGAAACGGCGCCGCCATCCCGCGCCGCCGCCTGGGAAGCGGCTAAACCTCTCCGGCTGTGACTGGCCTGTGACCCGGGGGTTAACGAGACGTTAATCCCACCTCCCTAGGCTGACGGCATGCTGGAGCTGCACGGACCGCGATTGAAGCGCCTCTACGAGGCCTGGGAGGAGCGCCGGCGCGGCCGCGAATTTCCCAGCCGCGCGGATTTCAGCCCGCTCGACCTCACCTATATTCTCGGCAATGTGTCGCTGCTCGATGTCGCCTACGCGCCGCTGCGCTTTCGTTTTCGCCTGCACGCCTCGCATCTGAGCGCGCGGTTCGGCTTCGAGATGACGAACAAAAGCGTCGACGAGATGCCGATCGTCTCACATGGCCGGATGGCGCGCGCGCACTACACCGAGGTGATCGAAAAGCGTGCCCCCATCGCCCATGCGCGCGACAATCTTTTCATCGATTGCAGCCAGAAGCACGAATGCGAAGGTCTGGTGCTGCCGCTGGCGCGCGACGGCACGACCATCGACATGCTGTTGAGCGCGCTGGTTTGGAACGACGACGGCGGCGAATAGGGCGCGGGGGCAAGGAACAAATCTCTCCCCTGCTCGTTCGATATCCACCTAAATACATTTTTAGGAGGAATGGCCCATGAAACGTAATCCGATCATTTTAGCAGCGCTTTACCTGGCGATTCTGGCGGTTGCGGCCTGCGGCCCACAGATGCAGACGGCGCCTCCGGGCGGCTATGTCTACGGCAATTATGGTCCCGGCCCGGGCGGCTTCTATGGCACGGCCCCGTCGCCGAACAATCCGAACGGCAAGGGTCCGGGCGGAAACAACTAAGCCAAGACGCCAAGACCGATACGCCGAAGGCCCTGCCGGATATTCGCCCGGCGGGGCCTTTGTTTTGAGGTCGCTCAAAAGACTGCTGTCGCGAAATTGCGGTATTATTAGCTAGCAAACGCACCTTCTCCCTTCGTCGCGCTAGGCACTATCTCTAAGCCGTCCTATCCTCGCCGCAGACGCAGGGGATAAACCAAGCGTCGCAGCATCAGGCCGCCATAATCAGGAACCGATAGGAGAGAGTATGAAAAAGGCTCATCGCAAAGGTCAGCAAAGAAAGAAGCGCCGTCAGCAGGAATTGTGTAGGCAGCAAATAGCTGCGCGGAAAGCCGATATAGCTTAGGTGCGGTTGCCACCTAATACTGTGTTTATGGCCTGACTGAGCCGTTAACGAAGCGGTAACATCTCTTTACGTATCGTCGCCTAATGAGAAACGTGTCCGGACTTACGGTGCTTGATTACGCTCAGATCGCGATATTAGCTGCGATTGGCAGCGCCGCTTTCTGGCTCAATCTTGGCCTCACTTACGGCCCAGCGCTTTAGTCTGAGAGAACTCATCCAAAAAAAATAGCCGCCAGTTTCCTAGCGGCTACTAGGTGGGGTCGATAAGACTCGAACGGCGACGTTCTACCTCACGTTCAGGTCCGACCGTTACCCCAAAAATTCCCCAAATTGCGGTATGTGGGCGCTGATGCACAAAGGGTCGTTTGGTGCTGGCTGAGACAGGCCGGTGTTCTAGTCACCGCATTCCTCATCGGCGCAATTGTGTTTAGTGAAGTAGCATTGGGAGCCCCCAGGCTCGCTTTGAGGCTCAACCTTATTCCAATCCCGATTGGGCAAATGCATCTGAAAGCAAGTCTCGCTTTGCCAGTGGCCACTAAAAACATCGTCGTAAGAGATTCGGCTGAAAATATAGAAATGAAGTTTTCCACTGCTAATGCGCCCCATCGTGGCGGCGTTTATTGCAACGCTACTCGCAGCGTGTCGGCCGCCGTTTGGCGAGAAAGAAATTGTCATTTCCGCACCCTCGGTTACATCGGGTATGGGGGGCGGGAATTCGGCTTCGGTCAAAAGTTTCTCAGAGAAAGCAAGGTTACTTATCACACTGGCATTTCTTGTTGGCGTGGCCCCGCTATTTTTCCACCAGGGGGCTACATTCCAAATAAGTTGCCCTTTCACAATATGGCCCTCGTTGATGATCGAGACACCATCAGGCAAAACATAAGCCCGCAACTGGGCGCGAGTAGTTTTGAATTGGGCTCTGGGCAGATTGCCAATAGGATGGATATTAAACGAGGCAACCATTATCCCGGAAAATCGCGGGTGTAAAATTACAGTGACGCCACTGAATGGCATGCCCCAAAGTTTTGGCATGGGAGAAATCAGGCCGCCTCGTGGATAGTGGCCCTTTTTAAAAAAGTTTGATATTTTATCAAACGACCCTTTGTGCATCAGCGCCCACATACCGCAATGATCTGCCGAGCCGCTAGGCCCTATCCCCGAGCCGTCCTATGCTCGCCCCACAACCAAGGGAGGAAGAAATGAAACTCTTACCAATAGTGTGTGCATCTGTTGTGGCTCTGATGGCGTTTGCACTGCCAACAGAGGGCGCGTTTGCGGGCGCAAACGACCCCATAACTGGCGCCGGCGTTGGGTTGGGGAAGCCGTGTCGCGATGCTAAGGGCAATCCATGTGCGGGCGCGGATCAGACCGCTCCAACCCCTACGAATGGGCGGCCGAACTTGCCGGGCCAGCAGGATCAATCAAACACAGTAAATACTTCGCGTAGTAACATTAAGAACAATTAGGTCTGCGTAGCTTTCAAATCTGGCTTAGGCCCGCTTGCTACCTAATACCGCCAAATTGCCTAAAATTGTCGGCAATTGTTCCAGGCAAACCGTAATGTTTCATCCTTGGTTAAGTCCGCCCGGCTATTTTGCCCAGGCTAGATTTGTCCGAGGGGCCGGCCGACCGATTTCGAGAGTTTAGTTCCGGGGGACGCTTCCAGCAAAATTTAAGTAAGCCTCTCGCGCGCGAAGATCGCGGCCGGTGACGATCCCCCCTCAGTCGTCCCGGCCGCGATCACTTTTTAAGCTTTTGCTTCGCCCTGACCCGGCTACGCACCCCGTAAAACATAATCCGCCTGGTCCTCGTAGATGGCGCCGCTTTTGCTGAGATAGCTCGCGACCAGGCTGAATTTTCCGACCTTGAAGGGTGCCGCGCGGAACAGCGCATGCGCCGCGAGATACTCCTGCAGCCGCGCCACCGGTGGATCGCGCAGCCGCGCCAGGCTGACATGCGGCGTGTAGCGCCGGCTTTTGGGCTCGAGACCGAGGCGGATCAGCGCCGCTTCGACCTTGCCCTGGAGATGGACAAGAGGCGGGCTGCGCTCGACCCCGGCCCAGAGCATGCGCGCGCCGAAATGCCCAACCCCGACCAGGCTCAGATCGAAGCTCGGCGACTCGATCGGCGCCAGGCCCGCATCGATATCGGCGGCGGTGCCCTCGTCGACCTCGCCGATGAAGCGCAGCGTCAGATGATAATTCCCGGCATCGACCCAACGCGCGCCCGGCAGGCCGTTCGCCAGCAAGGACAGTGCCAGCTTCTGCTCGGGCGGCAGTGCGATGCCGACAAAGAGCCGCAGCACGGATGGGCCTATTTCGCCTTGAGCAGCCGCTCGACCGCCGGGGCGAGGCGGGCGACGATGCGATCGACGCCTTGCGGATTGGGGTGCAGCCCATCCGCCTGGTTGAAATCCGGGTCGAGCGCCACCCCGTCGAGGAAAAACGGATAGAGCGGCACGCCGTATTTCTTGGCGAGATCGGGATAGATCGCATCGAAGGCTTTCTCGTAATCGGCGCCCCAATTCGACGGCGCCCGCATGCCGATGAGCAGGGATTTCACCCCGGCCTCCTGGAGCCGCGCCAGAATCTTATCGAGATTGGCCTCGGTCAGAGCGGGGTCGATGCCGCGCAGCGCGTCATTGGCGCCGAATTCAACGAGGGCGTATTGCGGCTTGTCGGCCAGCACCCATTTGACCCGCGACAGACCTCCGGAGGAAGTATCGCCGGAGAAGCCGCCATTCAGCACCACGACGCTCAATCCGTCGGCCCTGAGCCGCGCCTGCAGCTTGACCGGAAAGGCATCCTCGGGCACCAGGCCGTAGCCCGCGGTCAGCGAATCGCCGAAGGCGAGCAGCCGCGTCGGCGCTGGCGCATCGGCGGCCGATGCCGGCGCCGGGCTCGATAACAAAACCGTCAGCAGCAGGGCGAGGGCGTTGACAAGCCGGCGATCCGGACCGCCATATCGCAGCCGCTTTCGAGGTGCTGAGTATCGGCGCGCCATGTCCTCTCCAACCATCGCATCCATGATCGAGCTCGACGAGCTGCGCCTTACACTGGCGAGCGCGGCGGGCGCGGTCAATGTGCTGCGCGGCATCTCGCTAAAGATTGATCGCGGCGAAAAAGTCGCGCTGACCGGCCCGTCGGGCTCGGGCAAGACCAGCCTGCTGATGGTGGTGGGCGGGCTCGAGCGCGCGAGTTCGGGCCTTGTCCGCGTCGCCGGGCAGGATCTCGCCGGCCTCGGCGAGGACGATCTCGCCCGGCTGCGCCGCGCGCAAATCGGCATCGTCTTCCAGTCCTTTCACCTCATGCCGGCGATGACCGCGCTCGAGAACGTGGCGCTGCCGCTGGAGCTGGCCGGGCGCCAAGACGCGTTCGCGCGCGCCGAGGCGCTTCTCGACGAGGTTGGCCTGTCCCACCGCCTCGGCCATTACCCGGCGCAGCTTTCGGGCGGCGAGCAGCAGCGCGTGGCGCTGGCCCGCGCCTTCGCGCCCGAGCCCGGCTTGATCCTGGCCGACGAGCCGACCGGCAATCTCGACGGCGAGACCGGATCCCGGGTGATCGCGCTTCTCTTCGATCTGGCATCGCGCTCGGGCGCGACGCTGCTGCTGATCACCCACGATCCCGATCTGGCGCGGCGCTGCTCACGCATCGTCAGCCTAGCCGATGGCCTCATCACCGGCGACCGGCCGGTCGGATGAAACTGTCTTTTGTTTTAGCGCGGCGGGAGCTGCGCGCCGGTCTCGGCGGCTTTCGCGTCTTTCTCGCCTGCCTGGCGCTGGGCGTGACGGTGATCGCCGGGGTCGGCTCGCTGAGTGCCGCGATCGACGCGGCCCTCACAGGCAATGCGCGCACGCTGCTCGGCGGCGATGTCGAGTTCCATCTCTTCCATCGTCCCGCCAGCGCGGAAGAGCAGACCTATCTTTCCCGCGCCGGCGCGGTGACCGAGGCTGCCGACATGCGGGCGATGGCGAAAGTCGTTGATGGCACAAAGCGCAGCCTGATCGAATTAAAAGCGGTCGACGGTGCCTATCCGCTTTACGGCAGCGTCACGCTCGATCCGCCGCAGAATTTGGCCGCGGCGCTGGCGCTGCGCGATGGGCGCTGGGGCGCCGTCGCGGCGCCCGCCTTGTTCCAGCGGCTCGGCTTGAAGCCGGGCGACATCGTCCAGATCGGCAGCGGCAGCTTCGAGCTGCGCGCGACGCTGATCCACGAGCCCGATGCGCTGGCCGGATTGATCGATCTGGGACCCAAGGTCATGCTGGCGATGCCGGCGCTCCAGGCGACCGGCCTCGTCCAGCCCGGCTCGTTGATCGGCTATTCCTATCGGCTGAAACTCGCGCCCGGAGCCGATGCGAACACATTCATCGCCAATGCCCGCGCCGACCGGCCCGATGCCGGCTGGCGCATCCGAGGATTTGCCGACGCGGCGCCCAGCCTGCAGCGGCTCCTCGATCGTCTCACCGTGTTCATGACCTTGGTCGGGTTGACCGCGCTGCTGGTCGGCGGCGTCGGCATCGGTAACGCGGTGAGGGCCAATCTCAACGAGAAGCTGGCCTCGATCGCGACGCTGAAATGCCTTGGCGCGCCCTTGGCGCTGGTCTTCTCGGCCTATCTCCTGCAGATCATGTCGCTGGCCGGGCTCGGAATAGGCATCGGCCTTGTCGTCGGTGCGGCGGCGCCCTTTGCTGTCGCACCCTTTCTGCCGGCATCGCTACCGGTGGCGCCGACGCTCGCGATCTATCCGGCGGCGCTCGGCCTTGCCGCACTCGATGGATTGCTGGCGACGCTGGCTTTTGCGCTGTGGCCCCTGGGCGTCGCCTGCCGCGTCGATCCGGCGAGCCTGTTCCGCAGCCTGGTCGAGCTACCGGCGCTGCCGCCGCAGCGGGCGATCGTCCTCGCCTGCGGACTTGCCGGCGTGGCCCTTGCCGGTCTAGCCGTGCTCGCAGCATCCGACCGCGTCACCGCAGCTTGGTTCGTCGCGGGATCCATCGTTGCGTTGGTGGCGTTTCGGATTTTGGCGATGGGATTGATCGTCCTGGCAAGGCGCATGAGGCGGCCGCGCCACGCGCCGCTCGCTCTGGCGCTTGCCAATCTGCACCGCCCGGGCGCCGCGACGGCCGGGGTAATCGCCTCGCTGGGATTGGGATTGGCGGTGCTGGTCGCCATCGTGCTGGTGCACGGCAATGTCGCGGCCGAGGTGGCGGAGAATCTGCCGCAGCGCGCGCCCTCGTTTTTCTTCATCGATATCCAGCCCGACCAGGCGGATGATTTCGATCGCCTTCTGGCGGCGACGCCCGGCGTCGAGGAATTGGCACGCATGCCGACGCTGCGCGGGCGCATCGCCGCGCTGAACGGGATTCCGGTCGAGCAGGCCAAGATCGCGCCCGAGGCGCAATGGGCGATCCAGAGCGAGCGCGGCCTGACCTATGCCGCCAATCTTCCGGCCGGATCGCGCATCACCGAGGGCGAATGGTGGGCGGCCGATTATTCGGGACCGCCGCTGGTCTCCTTCGATGCCGGTCTCGCGCGCGGGATGGGGCTGAAGCTCGGCGACAGCATCACCCTCAACGTGCTGGGCCGCGAATTAACCGCGCGCATATCCAGCCTGCGCGAGATCGACTGGACCTCGCTCGGGCTCAATTTCGCCATCGTGCTGTCGCCGGGCTCGCTGGCGGGCGCGCCGGAGACCGACATCGCCACCGCGCGCACCTCGCCCGCAAGCGAAGCCGCGCTCGAATCGCTGGTGACCGACCGCTTCCCCAATGTCTCGGCCATCGATGTCCGCGACGTGCTGACCAGCATCGGCAATATCATTGCCGCGATCGGCGCGGCGCTGGCGGTGACCTCGGCGATCACCATCGGCGCCGGTGTGCTGGTGTTGGCGGGCGCGATCGCGGCGGGACGCCGGCGGCGGCTTTATGAATCGGTGGTGCTGAAGGTGCTCGGCGCCTCGCGCGGCAGCGTGCTGGCGAGCTTTGCCATCGAATACGGCCTCTTGGGATTGGCCAGTGCTGCGCTGGCCGGATTGATCGGCACCGCCTCCGCCTATGTCGTGCTGACCCGGGTTATGCATGTGGGCTGGGAATTCCGCCCCGGCGGCGTCGCCTTGACCCTGGCGCTTGCCGTGCTGTTCACCCTGATCCTGGGCTATGCCGGCACCTGGCGGGCACTCTCCGCCAAGGCGGCGCCGTTTCTGCGGAATGAGTAGGCAGGACAGGGACTTAGACCGTCATTGAATTGCCCGGCGGCTGTGCCAATATCTGCCCCGCATGGATCGCCGCAACTGGCCGGTCCTCAGAGAAAGGTTCCAACATCATGGCATTCGATCCAGGTCAACGGCTGACCGCGCGCAGTGCGGTGCCGCAGGTCGGCATCGATTCCGGCCTGCGCAGCTACATGCTGCGAGTCTACAACTATATGACGGGCGCGCTGGCGCTCACCGGCGGCGTCGCCTATCTCGTGGTGGCAAGCGGCCTCATCAACCGCATCTACGGCACGCCGATCTTCTGGGTGGCCGTCATCGCACCGCTTGCCTTCGTGCTGGTGCTGAGCTTCGGCATCCAAAAAATGAGCCTCGGCGCCGCGCAGGCGACCTTCTGGGGTTATGCTGCGGTGATGGGCATCTCGATGTCGAGCATCTTTCTCGTTTATACCGGCTCGAGCATCGCCGAGGTGTTCTTCATCACCGCCACGACCTTCCTAGCGATGAGTCTCTGGGGCTACACCACCAAGCGCGATCTCTCCGGCTTCGGCCATTTCCTCATGATGGGGCTGATCGGCGTCATTATCGCCATGGTCGTCAACATCTTCATGCAATCGCCGGCGATCTCCTTCGCCATCTCGATCATCGGCGTGCTGGTCTTCACCGGCCTGACCGCCTGGGACACCCAGCGCATCAAGGAGATGTATTGGGAAGGCGACGGCGACGTGGTCGCCGGCAAGAAGGCGATCATGGGCGCGCTGGCGCTCTATCTCGATTTCATCAACCTGTTCATGATGCTGATGCAGCTGATGGGCAATCGCCGCAGCTAAGGCACGTAGCTTGGTTTGCTAAAAAAGGGGCCCATAATCGGGCCCCTTTTTCTTGTTCAGGATCAGCCGCGCGGCAGGATGCGCCAGGCCTGCATGCCGGCAATCTCGCCCGCGAGCTCGACGCGATAGCGCTCGGTGAAGAACGCCGTGAGCTTGTCCTTCGTCAACCCGTCGCGGATCAGCAGCATCCACGGCGCGTTCCAGTTCGTCGGATTGAGCGCCTCAAACACCACCACCTGGCCGTGACGTTGCAGCGCCGCTTCGATGTCCTGCGTCAGCGATGTCTCGAAGGCGGCGTCGTTCGGATTGTCCTCGTAGAGATTGTCGATGGTGATGTAGGGCGTCGGCAGGTTGAAGAAACTCATATTCGGGCCGCCGCCATATGCCAAGAAATAGAGGAAGAAATCGTTCCTGCCGTAATCGCGGGCGAGCTCGGCTTGGTATTGCTTCAGGGGATAGCGCGCCTCGGGCAGCGCCCACACCGCCAGATTCATCGTAATCGTGATCGCGGCCCAGAGCGGCAGCGCCCAGCGCAGGGTGTTGCGCGGCACCAGGACAAGGAACAGGAACACCGTCGGCACGGTGAGATGGAACCAGTGCTCGGGCTCGTGAAGGGTGGCGCCGCGAAGCAGCTGGTGTGGAAGGCCGAGGCGATGGCAAGGAACGCCGCCGAACGCATCAGATCGCTGCGTCGCGCCGTGCCATCGCGCGCCAGATCGCGCTCCCAGCTCACCGCGTAATAAAAGGCGGCGGTGAGGAAGGGGAAGGCGAGCAGCTTCATATGGCCGGTCGGCGCCAGCGTCAGGATATTGCAGCTCGCCGCCACCAGCGCCGTCGCCACGATCCATCGCAGCAGCGGCAGCTTGAATTTCAGCAGCATGGCGTAGAACACCGCGATGCCGGCGGCGGCGAAAACCGTGTTGATGTGCTTCTGGCTCTGCTCGGCGGTCTCGCCGAAGCCGAGATAGCGGTGCCAGAGCAAGGTCACCGGCTCGAGCCAGACATGCCCCATGTCCCAGACGTGACGGCCGCTGTCGATCTGGGCGATGAAGCGTGAACGGGCGGGGGACCCGCGCCCGCATCTGCGGCACCGCGCATTTCCGCCGCCCAGCCCTGCCATCAGGGGAGTCGCGTCGCATCCGCGCAGGGGCTAGTCTCGCCCGCGCATTGAAACGCGACATAAGAGGAGAATTGTCATGAAGCTCTATTATTCCCCCGGCGCCTGCTCGCTCGGGCCGCATATCGTGCTCAACGAGCTTGGCCTCGCGCATGAGGTCGAGAAGGTCGATCTCGCCGCCAAGAAAACCGAAAAGGGCGCCGATTATTGGCAGATCAACCCCAAGGGCTACGTGCCGGCGATCGCGACCGATGACGGTCAGCTGGTCACTGAGGCGGCGAACGTATTGCAATATCTCGCCGACAAGAAGCCCGAGGCCAATCTGCTGCCGAAGCCCGGCACCATGGAGCGCACCCGCGCCGTCGAATGGCTCACCTTCATCTCGACCGAGCTGCATAAGGGCTACAGCCCGCTTTTCCGCCCGACCACGCCCGACGCCTACAAGACCATCGTGCGCGAGAATCTGGCGAAGCGCCTCGCCTATGTCGACAAGCAGCTATCCGGCAAGAAATACCTGCTCGGCGACAATTTTAGCGTCGCCGACGCCTATCTCTTCAACATCCTGCGCTGGTCGAAATTCACCCAGGTCGATCTGAGCCCTTACGCCAACATCAACGCTTACTTCGAGCGGGTGCAGGCGCGGCCGAAGGTGCAGGAGACGCTGAAGCAGGAAGGGCTGCTGAAATAGCCCGGCTCAGACGCGGCCATAGACCGGGATGATGGCGCCGCGCGTTACCCGGTTCGCCGGACTGCTGAGGAAGCAGATCGTCGCCGCGACCTCCGCCACTTTTGGCCAGGACTCATGAACGGCCTTGGGCATGGACTGCTGGTTGGCCGGCGTATCCATGATCGAGGGAGCGACGGCGTTGACGAGGATGCCGTCCTTCGCCACCTCCTCGGCCACGGCTTCGGTCAGCGCCGCCACCGCCGCCTTGGCGGCGGCATAGGCGGCCGAGCCGGCGCCGGTGCGCGGCTCCAGGGCCGCGCGCGCCGCGACATTGACGATGCGGCCGCCCTGGCCAGTCTGGATCATCGCGCGAATGGATGCCGCGCAGCAGAGCTGGCAGGTGACGAGATTCATCTCGATCATGCGCATCAGATCGGCTTTGCCGGTCTCGGCGGCCGGCTTCATCGCGAAGCCGCCGGCGAGATGGATCGAGGCCCAGAGCTTGGGCACCGAGCGATAGAGTGCCGCGACCGAATTCTCGTCGGTCAGATCGACCGGGCCGGTGAGAGTAACCTGGGCATCGTCCTTGAAGGAAAAGCGCTGAGCTTCGTCCGGCTTGCGATAGGACACATGGCAAATGGCGCCGCGATCGATCAAGGCGGCGACGACCGCAAGCCCAAGCGCGCCGGTGCCGCCGGTGACCACGACATGTCGATCCTGAAACTCGCCCATCGTCGTCGAGCCTATCGCAAGCGAGGCGCCGAGTCATGAGCGCACCCGCCTCGGCCCGCGCAATCGCGCTCGACCTGTTGCAGGCGGTGCTGGAGAACAAGATACCGCTCGACCAGGCGCTCGCCGACAATAAAGCCATGACGACGCTAGCGGGGCGCGACCGCGCCTTCGCCCGGTTGCTGGTGGCGGTGGTGCTGCGCCGTCTCGGGCAGCTCGACGCGTTGATCGCGCATTGCGTCGAGCGGCCGCTGCCGCGCGGCGCCACCCTGGCGCGCGACGCGCTGCGCCTCGGCGCGGCGCAGCTTTTGTTCCTCGGCACGCCGCCGCACGCGGCGGTGGCGAGCGCCGTCGAGCTGGTGGCGGAGCGCGGCCATGCGGCGATGAAGGGGCTGGTCAACGCGGTGCTGCGGCGGCTCTCGCGCGAAGGGCCAGGGCTGGTCGAGGCGCAGGATTCGGCGCGTCTCAACACGCCGGATTGGCTCTGGCAAAGCTGGTGCACGGCCTATGGCGAGGAGACCGCGCGGGCGATCGCAGCGGCGCATCTGGTCGAGGCGCCGCTCGACCTCTCGGTCAAAAGCGACGCCGCGGGCTGGGCGGCGAAGCTTGCCGCCGAGATCCTGCCGACCGGAAGCTTGCGACGCGAATCGGGCGGCTCGATCGAGGCGTTGTCCGGCTACGAGGACGGCGCCTGGTGGGTGCAGGACGCGGCGGCGAGCCTGCCGGCGAAGCTCCTGGGCGACGTCGCCGGAAAAGCCGTCGCCGATCTCTGCGCGGCGCCCGGCGGCAAGACGGCGCAGCTAGCATCAACGGGAGCGAAGGTGACGGCGATCGACCGCGCGGCGCCGCGTCTCGCCCGGCTCAAAGCCAATCTGGCGCGGCTGAAGCTCGACGCCCAATGCATCCTGGCCGATGCAGAAAGCTGGAAACCACCTTCGCCGCTACCCTTCATCCTGCTCGACGCGCCGTGCTCGGCCACCGGCGCCATCCGCCGCAACCCCGACGTGCCGCATCTGAAAACGCCGCTCGACGTGCAGCGCATGGCGGCGCTCGAGGACCGGCTGCTCAATGCCGCGGCGGCGATGCTCGGCCCGGGCGGCGTGCTAGTCTATTCGACCTGCTCGCTCGAAGCCGAGGAAGGCCCGCGCCGTAGCGAGGCGCTGCTCGCCCGCCACCCCGAACTCGTCCGTCGGCCGATATCCTCGGCCGAGATCGGCGGGCTGGGCGAGGCCCTGACACCCTTGGGCGAATTGCGCACTTTGCCTAGTCTCTGGCCCGAGCGGGGCGGCATGGACGGCTTCTATGCCGCCCGATTCGCGCGCCGGGCTTGAATAAGCCGCAATATCGCGTTAGCAAATCCACTATGCAGCAGATGACGCGAATCGCGCCCTCGATTCTCTCGGCCGATTTCGCCAATTTGGGCGAAGAAGTCCGCGCCGTCACCGCGGCGGGCGCCGATTACATCCATATCGACGTGATGGACGGGCATTTCGTCCCCAACCTCACCATCGGGCCGGTGGTGGTGAAGGCGCTGCGCAGCCAGTCGAAGCTGACCTTCGATTGCCATCTGATGATCGCGCCCGCCGATCCCTATGTCGCGCAATTCGCCGCCGCCGGCGCCGATATCATCACCGTGCATCCGGAAGCCGGGCCGCATCTTCACCGCACCATCCATCTCATCAAGTCGCTCGGCAAGAAGGCGGGCGTCGCGCTCAACCCGGCGACGCCGGTCGATGCGATTGACTATGTGATGAACGACATCGATCTGGTGCTGGTGATGAGCGTCGATCCCGGATTCGGCGGCCAGGAATTCATCCCGGCGACGCTCGACAAGCTCCGCGCGGTGAGGAAGCGCATCGATGCGTCGAAGCGCGCGATCGATCTCGAAGTCGATGGCGGCATCAACCCGGAGACCGCGCGCGCCGCGATCGCGGCCGGAGCCGATGTGCTGGTCGCCGGCTCGGCGACCTTCTCGGGCAACCGGGCCGCCTATGCCGGCAATATCCAGCGCTTGCGCTACGAGGGGGCGGGACGGCTGGCCGGGTGATGGCATCGCCAAGCACCTGGTTCTATCGCACCACGCTTTATAACCTCGCATTGTGGGGGCCGATTCCGGCTTCGCTCGATTTCCGCCTGCCCGAGACCTGGCCGGGCGACGCCGGCATCGGCAAGGCGCTGATCGGCACGGCACCCGATTGGACCGGCGACAACCACCGCTTCCGCTATCTCGCCGATCTGGCGGCGCTGGGCGGCGACGAGGCCGGCCGCGTTGCGCGATTCCTGGCCGGCGATTGGCTGAAGCGCTGCGATCAGATCGAGCCGGTGGGCTGGAGCGCCGAAGCGCTGGGCGAGCGGCTTTATATGTGGATCGCCTTTTACGATCTCATCGTCAGCGAGCCGCACAAGGCCGCGTCGCGCCCTGCCTTGCTGCTCAGCATGGCGCGGCAGATGCGCCATTTATCCCGCATCTGGAAATCGGCTACCGGCATCGGGCGGCTGGTGGCGCTGCGCGGGCTTATTATCGCTGCGGCAGCCATGAAGGACCGCCGGCGCCTCGCGCGCGCCTGCGGATTCCTGGCGAGCGAAGCGAAGGCGCAGATCCTGCCGGATGGCGGTTATCCCTCGCGCAACCCCGAAGCCATTCGCGACGCGCTGCAATGCCTGATCGACGTGCGCGATGCGCTCAACCTCGCCAACGAGGCGATGCCGAAAGAGGCGCTCGACGCCATCGACCGCGCGGCGCCGCTGCTGCGCTTCTTCCGCCATGGCGACGGAAGGTTTGGCCTGTTCAACGGCGCGGCCGAGGGCGAGGCCGAGCTGCTCGACCTCGTGCTGCAGCGCGCCGACGCCAAGGGCCGGCCGCCGCTGCGCGCGCCCTTCATGGGCTATGAGCGCCTGCAAGCCGGGCGCAGCCTGGTCATCGCCGATTGCGGCGGCCAGCCGCCGCGCGGTGACGATCTCGACGCGCATGCCGGAGCGCTGGCCTTCGAGATGAGCCACGGCCGCGAGCGCCTCATCGTCAATTGCGGCGCCTATCGCGGCGCCGATCCGGGCTGGCGGCTCGCTTTGCGTCAGACCGCGGCGCATTCGACGCTGATCCTCGCCGATGTCAGTTCGGCCGAGATCGCGCCGTCCGGGCATTTCACCGGCAAGCCAATGAATGTGAAGACGACGCGCAACGAGGAAGACGGCAATCAATGGCTCGGCGCCAATCATGACGGCTATGTTGCCGCTTTCGGGCTGAAGCACGAGCGCGAGATCTATCTCTCCGCCGATGGCGAGGACATCCGCGGCGAGGACCGGCTGGTCGGATCGGCGCGGCCGGGGCGCGACGGACGCGGCTTCGCCATCCGTTTTCATCTCCACCCCGAGGTGCAGGCCTCGACCACGCAGGACGGCAATGCCGTGCTGCTGCGCCTCCCCAGCGGAATTGGCTGGCGGCTCAAAGTGGCGGGGGCGGTGGTCAATCTGGCCGAGAGCGTCTATCTCGGCGCCGGCGGCATGCGGCGCTCGCAACAAGTGATTTTGAGCGGCCATGCCGGTGGTGCCGGTGCGGCGGTGAAATGGGCCTTGAAGCGCGAGGCGAAGAAGGGCGGGGCCGCCGAGGAAGACGACGACTAGGCCCACGCAGCTTGAACCCTGGGGTGCCCCGCTTTAAGGTCGCGCTGCCTTCGCCCAAGGATCGCCATGGCCGATGCAAGCCTTCGCCCCATCGCCCGGGCGCTGATCTCGGTTTCCGACAAGAGCGGACTCGTCGATTTCGCCACGGCGCTGGCGAAACGCGGCGTTGCGCTGATCTCCACCAGCGGCACGGCGAAGGCGCTGGCCGAAGCCGGGCTCAAGGTCGAGGAAGTCGCCTCGGTTACGCATTTTCCGGAAATGCTCGACGGCCGGGTGAAAACCCTGCATCCCGCCATCCATGGCGGAATCCTGGCGAAGCGCGGCGACAAGGCGCATATGGCCGCCATCGCGGCGCAGGACATCCATCCCATCGATCTCGTTATCGTCAACCTCTACCCCTTCGCCGCCACCGTGGCGCGCGGCGGCGATTTCGAGGCTTGCGTCGAGAATATCGATATTGGCGGACCGTCGCTGATCCGCGCCGCCGCCAAGAACCATGACGGCGTCGCGGTGGCAAGCGAACCCGGTGATTACGCCGATATCCTCAAGGACCTCGCTTCGCATAACGGCAAGACCAGCGCCGCGCTGCGCCTGACCCTGGCGCGGCGCGCCTTCGCACGCACATCCGCCTACGATTCGGAGGTCGCGCAATATTTCCAGCGCCTGTCCACAGAGGATTTCCCGCCGGTATTGACCGTCGCCGCGAAGCTCAAGGAGACCCTGCGCTACGGCGAGAACCCGCATCAACGCGCCGCCTTCTATGTCACCACTACCGCGCGGCCGGGCGTTGCCACTGCGAAACAGCTTCAGGGCAAGGAGCTCTCTTACAACAATCTCAACGACACCGACGCCGCCTTCGAGCTGGCCGCCGAATTTTCCGAGCCCGCCATCGTCATCGTCAAGCATGCCAATCCCTGCGGCGTCGCCGTCGCGAAAAATCTCCGCGCCGCCTGGGACAGGGCGCTGGCCTGCGATCCGGTCTCGGCCTTCGGCGGCATCGTAGCGATGAACCGGCCGCTCGACGCCGCCACCGCCGAGCAGATCGCCAAGCTTTTCGCCGAGGTGGTGATCGCGCCTAAAATTGACGCCGAGGCGCGGGAAATTCTCAAGAAGAAGACCGCGCTGCGCCTGCTCGAAACCGGATCGATGCCAGATCCCGCCGAGCCCGGCATGACCTTGAAGTCGCTGGCCGGCGGCTATCTGCTGCAAAGCCGCGATGCGGACCGCGCCTCGGCCAATCAACTCAAAACCATGACCAAGCGCGCGCCGAGCCGGGAAGAGCTCGCCGATCTGCTTTTCGCCTTCACCGTGTGCAAGCACGTCAAGTCGAACGCCATCGTCTTCGCCAAAGCGCTCGCCACGGTCGGCATCGGCGCCGGACAAATGAGCCGGGTCGATAGTGTGCGCATCGCCGCGCAAAAGGCGCGCGCGGCTGGCGAGGCGGCCGGGCTCAAGGCGTCGCCGACGCAAGGATCGGTGGTCGCATCGGACGCCTTCTTCCCCTTCGCCGATGGGCTCGAGGCGGCGATCGCCGCCGGCGCCAGCGCCGCGATCCAGCCCGGCGGCTCGATGCGCGATGCCGAGGTGGTCGCCGCCGCCGACAAGGCGGGCATCGCCATGGTGGCGACCGGCACGCGGCATTTCCGGCACTGAGTTGCGCCACCGCCTAGCCGCCTCAATGCGCGGGCGCGACATGGCGCTTGCCATCGCCACCTCGATCATTTGGGGCTTCGCCTTCCCGGCGATCAAGCTCGGCCTCGCCGATTTCACCCCGGCGCAGCTCACCGCCTTGCGCTTCATCATCGCGGCGCTGCCGGTGTTTTTCGTGCGCTGCCCGCGCATTGGCTGGAAGGCCATCCTGCTGATCGGCCTGACCCTCTTCACCGGCCAGTTCCTGCTGATGTTCTTTGCCTATCAGCTCGGGCTGCCGCCCGGCCTCGCCTCGGTGACGCAACAGATCCAGGTCTTCTTCACCGTGCTGCTCGCGGCGATCTTTCTCGGCGATGTGCCGAGCCGCCGCCAGATTTTCGGCATGATCGTCGCCTTCGGCGGCCTGGCCGTGGTGGCGCTGACGGTGGGCGGCGATCTGAGCGTTACCGCGCTCGCCCTCGCCCTCGGCGCCGCCTTCTCCTGGTCGATCGGCAATACGCTGGTGAAGCGCCAGCATGCCGCCCCCATCTTCGCGCTGATGGCGTGGTGCAGCCTGGTGCCGCCGCTGCCCTCGCTCGCCGTCTCCGCACTGCTCGACCGCGACAATCTTTGGACGGCGCTCGCCCATGCCGGCTGGCCCGCCATTGCCGCCGCGGTCTATCTCGGCACCGTCACCACCAATATCGGCTTCGCCGCCTGGGGCTCTTTGTTGCAGCGCTACAAGGCGGGGGCGGTGGCGCCCTTTGCCCTCCTCGCCCCCTGCACCGGGATCGTCTCCTCGGCGCTGCTGTTCGGCGAGATCTTCCCGCCGATCCGCTATGTCGGCATGGCGCTGATCCTGGCCGGGCTCGCCATCATCCTGCTGCCGGGCGGCAAGCCGCCGCCCACGGTCGAGCCGGTTGCCTGATCGGCGGTAGCCGAATAACCTTGCTAGAACAATGAGTCACCGAGGGAGCCCTCCTTGTCGGACAGCCATCTGTTTCCCGTGCCGCATGACTTGGCCAAATCCGCATGGGTGGACGAGGCGGGCTATAAAAAGCTCTACGCCGCCTCGCTCGCCGACCCCGATCAATTCTGGGGCGAGCACGGCAAGCGGATCGACTGGATCAAGCCCTATACCAAGGTGAAGGACGCCGGCTTCGGCGGCCAGGTCAGCATCAAATGGTTCGAAGACGGCACGCTCAATGCCGCCGCCAATTGCATCGACCGGCATTTGGCCAAGCGGGCGAAGCAGACCGCGATCCTGTGGGAGGGCGACGACCCGAAGGAGAGCCGCAACGTCTCCTACGCCGAGCTGCATGAGAGCGTCTCGAAGCTCGGCAATGTGCTGAAGGGTCTCGGCGTCAAGAAGGGCGACCGCGTCACCATCTACATGCCGATGATCCCCGAGGCGGCCTTCGCCATGCTGGCCTGCGCGCGCATCGGCGCGGTGCATTCGGTGGTGTTCGGCGGCTTCTCGCCCGAGAGCCTGGTCGGCCGCATCAAGGATTGCGGCTCGACCATGGTGATCACCGCGGATGAGGGCTTGCGCGCCGGACGCAAGGTGCCGCTGAAGGCGAATACCGACGAGGCCTTGAAGCAATGCCCCGAGGTCAAGAACGTGCTGGTGGTGCGCCGCACCGGCGGCGCTGTCGGATTCACGGACCCGCGCGATCGCTGGTATCACGAGGAGATGGCGAAAGCGGCGAAGGACTGCCCGCCGGCGGCGATGAGTGCCGAGGATCCGCTGTTCATTCTTTATACCTCCGGCTCGACCGGCAAGCCGAAGGGCGTGCTGCACACCACTGGCGGCTATCTCGTCTTCGCGGCGATGACGCATCATTACGTCTTCGATTATCACGATGGCGAGGTTTATTGGTGCACCGCCGATGTCGGCTGGGTCACCGGCCACAGCTATATCGTCTATGGGCCGCTCGCCAACGGCGCCACCACGCTGATGTTCGAGGGGGTGCCCAACTTCCCCGACGCCGCGCGCTTCTGGCAGGTCATCGACAAGCACAAGGTCAACATCTTCTATACCGCGCCGACCGCGATCCGCGCCCTGATGCGCGAGGGCGACAGCTTCGTCAACCGGACGTCACGGAAGTCCCTTCGTTTGCTCGGCTCGGTCGGCGAGCCGATCAACCCCGAGGCCTGGCTCTGGTATCATCGCGTGGTGGGCGGCGGCCGCGTGCCGATCGTCGATACCTGGTGGCAGACCGAGACCGGCGGCATCATGATCACGCCGCTGCCGGGCGCCATCGCGACCAAGCCCGGCTCGGTGACGCTGCCCTTCTTCGGGATCAGGCCGGCGATCGTCGATACCGAGGGCAAGGTGCTCGAAGGCGCGGCCGAGGGCAATCTCTGCATCCTCGATTCCTGGCCGGGCCAGATGCGTACCGTCTATGGCGACCACAAGCGCTTCATCGAGACCTATTTCTCGACTTATAAGGGCAAGTATTTCACCGGCGACGGCGCGCGGCGCGACGCCGACGGCTATTACTGGATCACCGGGCGAGTCGACGACGTGATCAACGTCGCCGGCCACCGCATCGGCACCGCCGAGGTCGAGAGCGCGCTGGTGGCGCACCAGAAAGTCGCCGAGGCCGCGGTGGTGGGCTTTCCGCACGACATCAAGGGGCAAGGCATCTACGCCTATGTGACGTTGAAGCTCGGCCACGAGCCCAACGAGGATCTCCGCAAGGAGCTCAATCTTTGGGTGCGCAAGCAGATCGGGCCGATCGCCGCACCCGATTTTGTGCAATGGGCGCCGGGATTGCCCAAGACGCGCTCGGGCAAGATCATGCGCCGCATCCTGCGCAAGATCGCCGCCAACGAGCACGAGCAGCTCGGCGACACCTCGACCCTGGCCGATCCGGCGGTGGTCAGCGATCTGGTCGGCAACCGGCTCAACCGCGGCTGAGGCAGCGATGAAGATCGGCATCATCGGCGCCGGGCAGGTCGGCACGGCTTGCGCCTATGCCACGGTGATGCGGGGATTCGCCCGCGAGATCGTCCTGGTCGACCGCAGTCGCGACAAGGCGAGGGGCGTCGTCGCCGACATGCGCTATGGCGCGCTGCTCTCGCCCGAGACCGCTTTGTGCGAGGGCGGCTATGCCGATCTGAAGGGCGCCGATGTGGTAATGGTGACGGTCGGCGTCAACGAAAAAACCGGCGGCGCCACCGACCGCAAGGACCCGAAGGGCAGGCTGCGTCTACTCGACAAGAACGCCGACATCTTTCGCGAGGTGATCCCGCGCGTGGCGCGCGGATCCGGCCGCCAGGCTCTCATCCTCACCGTCACCGACCCGCCCGATCCGCTGAACGATCTGGCGCGACGCCTGGCGCCGCATAACCCGGTGCTGAGCACGGGCACCTATCTCGACAGTCTGCGCTTCCGCGTCCATCTGGCGCGGCATCTCGGCGTCTCGCCCAAAAGCGTCGAGGCTCAGGTGCTGGGCGAGCACGGCACCTCGCAGGTCTTCATCTGGTCCGGCGCGAGAGTCGCCGGAGTGCCGATCGCCTCGGCGCTGCGCCAGCGCCGGATCAAGCAGGCGGGATTCCGCGCCAAGATCGAGAAGGAGGTGCGCTACGCCAACGTCGCTATCATCGAGGGCATCGGCGCCAGCCAATACGGCATCGGCATGGTGTCGGCGCGCATCGCCGAGATGGTGGCGAAGGACGAGCGTCTGGTCATTCCCATCGGCGCCTACAACAAGGATTACGGTGTCACCCTGTCGCTGCCGAGCGTGGTCGGCAAGGGCGGCGCGCTGAGAATCCTGGAACCCCAATTGTCGTCCGACGAGCGCAAAGCCTTGCGCAACAGCGCCGCGACGCTGCGCGCAGCGGTGCGCCGCATGGGGCGGCCATGATCGCGGCGGCAAAGCGCCGTGCCTTCGCGCGGCCGGAAGCCCGGGCGGCGCTCTTTCTCGCACGCTGGCTCAAGGCGCCGCATCGCATCGGCGCGGTGGCGCCGGCGAGCCGCGGCCTGGCCCGCGCCATGGCGCGGCAGATCGATCTTAATGCCGGCGAGCCGGTGATCGAGCTGGGCGGCGGCACCGGCAGCATCACCCGTGCACTGCTCGAGGCCAGGCTCGATCCGACGCGGCTCATCGTCGTCGAGCATGACCGGCGGCTGCACGCCTTGCTACAGGCGCGCTTTCCGGGCTTGCGCGCGCTGCTGGCGCCGCTCGGCATCACGCGGGCCTCGGCGGTGGTGTCAAGCCTACCGCTGCTGGCGCTTTCAGGCCGGCGCCGGGCTTGCCCCGCGCCTGAGTACTCCCTGATTGGCCTGAGTACTCGCAGCCACGAATCGGCCACGGCGCCGGTAACCTCGTGTTAACCGGTTCGCCGCGACAATAACGCGGTATTTACCATTTTCCGCCATGCTGCCAAGCGGTCCCAACGCCAAGCCACCATTGGGGCGACAGGGAGTTCATCGTGTCGACTGAGCTCGCAACCGAGCCCAACCCGTCTACCGCAATGCAAGCGGCCGGTGTGCCGCGCGCCTTTCCGCCTCGCGTGCCGACGCTGTGCCGCCTCGTCTGCCAGGGCTTCGAGGTTTTCCTCGCCGATTGCGACAGCAATCCGCGCCTGCCCGGCCTTATCCCGCGTAGCGTTGTGGCACCCTGGTGGAAGGCGCTCACCCTGCTGTGCGGCGCCGAGATGGAGCGCTTCGAGCGCCGCCTCAAGACCATCATCGGCACCGGCGAGTTCGAGGAAGCCGACCAGCTCGCCATCGAGGTGCAGAAGGCCGCCATCCAATGGACCCGCCGCGCCATCAACGAATGCGAGCGGCAGGAATGCGATCCGAGCCTGCGCGAGATTTTCACCAACCACCTTCATATCGACGACATGCGCGAGATCGTGCGACTGCTGCCGCTGAGCGGCGCGCTGCGCTCGCAGATCAACCTCGCCTTTTCGCAGCTGGCCGAAGCCGAGCAGATGGAGGGCCGTCGCATCCTCGATCTCTCGGGCGAGACAATCGCCATGCTGAAGCATCAATATCTGGGCTTCGCCGAGCGTTGCGGCGCCGAGGCGCGCTATCTGGCGCTCGCGGTGCTGAACCGCATGGTGCGGCCGGGACAGATCCTGATGCTGGGCCGGGCACTCGGCTGGCGGCCGGGCGAGCCGGGCTCGGCCTGCGCCGAATTCGATGCCGTCGCCGGCAGGCTGTTCCGCGAGTTGCAGCGCCAGGCGCATGAGATCGCGACGCTTGCCGCTTCGCCGGACTGCGGTGCCGCGATGCCAAAAATCTACGAGATGACCGCCCGCTATCTCGACGAGGCCGAGCATCTGGCGAACCAGGCGGCGCCGCGCAACGGAACCGAATGGGCAGCGCTCTTCGCGGAAACCCAGACCGAGCTTGCCCGCGCCTTCGACGCCGATTTCTTCCGCCGCGTTGCCCGTTGCGTCTTCGATCCCAATTCTCCGCCCGATGCGGCGTCGCTCGACACCGCGCTGGCGGGCGCGCATTTCCTGTCGCTGCTGCTCGAGCGCGGCAGCGCCTATGAATTCGCCGGCCGCGCCCGCGACACCGTCACCGGCCTGGCGGCGACGATCGAGGCCACCGCGCAGCCCTTGATCGAGGCGATCCAGACCGCGCCCGGCTATCCCTCGCTCGACTCGCAGCTTCAGGCGATGCTGCGGGTGACCGAGATCATGTTCAAGGACGGCCATGGCGCCCAGCTGGCGCGCGCCATGCGCATGGCGCGCCGCTCCACCTCGAACGCCGCCGCCTAGCCTTCGGGCTTCGCCTTGTTAATTATTGGCTCTTAGCGGCGTGGCGCAACGCTGCATCGGCATCCAGAATCTTTCATCCTTCGACTACGCTCAGGATGAGGAAACATTGGTGATAGCATTCACAAATGCCGCCTCACCCTGAGCGTAGTCGAAGGGCGCATGGTACTTATCCAGGGCGCCGGCCTCGCTTGACCCGCTGACGGATTGCCATTACGCAGAACCGTCTCTCGAGAGGGAAATAATGAAAATCGGCTTTTGCGGCATCGGACGCATGGGCGCAGCAATGGTGGCGCGGCTGATCGATCAGGGCGAGCACCCGGTGATCTGGAACCGCAGCGCCGAGAAGGCAAAGCCGCTCATCGACAAGGGTGCGGCCTGGGCCGCCAGCCCCGCCGATGTCGCGGCGCAAAGCGACATCGTCCTCACCATCCTGATCGACGAGGCGGCGGTGCGCGCGATCTATCAGGGGCCGCACGGACTTTTGAGCGGCGATGTTGCCGGCAAGCTTTTCGTCGAGATGAGCACGGTGTCGCCCGCTTTGCCGCAGGAACTCGCCAAGGCGGCCAAGGCAAAGCGTGCGGGCTTCCTCGAATGTCCGGTCGGCGGCACGGTCGGCCCGGCGCGCGACGGCAAGCTGCTCGGCATGGCGGGCGGCGAGGCTGTCGATTTCGCCCGCGCCAAGCCGGTGCTCGATCTCGTCTGCCGGCGGGTCGATCATCTGGGTCCCAACGGCGCCGGGGCGGCGATGAAGCTCGCCATCAACCTGCCGCTCTCGGTCTATTGGGAGGCGCTCGGCGAGGCGATCGCGCTGACCCGCGATTTCGCCATTCCGCCGGCCAAGATGATGGAGATTTTCAGCGAGAGCTCGGGCGGCATCAACGGCCTCAAGGTGCGCGGCCCCGCGGTCACCGCGACGCTCGAGACCGGCAAGAACCCGCCGGTCGGCTTCACCATCGACGGCGTGCGGAAGGATATGCGCATCATGCTCGACTGGGCCAAATCCGGCGGCATGGATCTGCCGGTGCTGGCGCGGGCGCTAGGCTGCTACGACGAGGCGTCGCGCGACGGCTGGTCGCAGCAGGATAATTGCACCATCGCCTTCCACCGCATCGCCAAGGCGAAAGCGAAATAGCTCACTCGGCCGGAAGGGCCGCCGGCGTCGCGGGCGGCTTGCGGCGCAGCAGCTCCGACGCCAAGCCGACGATGCCGCGCGGCATGAAGATGATGAACACCACCAGCAGCGCGCCATAGATGGTATTGGCGGCGCCGATGAAATGAGTCCCGAACTCGACGCGCAAGGATTCGGTCAGGAGAATGGTGAAAGCAGCACCCACCGTCGGGCCGAGCATCGAATACATGCCGCCGGCGATCGAGGCGAAGACGATTTGCAGCGAGATGCCGACGCCCGACATCGCCTCGGGATTGAGATAGAGAAGATACTGCGCATAGAGGGCACCACCCAGCGCGGTCAAGCCGGCCGAGAGCGCGGTGATGCGCAGCTTCTCGCGCAACACGTCGATGCCGATCGATGCCGCCGCCTCTTCGTTCTCGGCCAGCGCCTCGAGCGCCGCGCGGCCAAGGCCGCGATCCACCGCCCGCCATACCGCCAAGGTGAGCAGCCAGGCCACCAGCACCACGGCGTAGAATTCACGCTTATCCTCGAGCTGCAGCGCATACCAGGCGTGCTCCGAGGCCTTCGGCGTCATGCCGAGCGAGCCGCCGGTGACCTCGCGCGAAGCGACGATCACCAGCAGCACGACCTGGCCCAAGGCCAGCGTCACCAGCGCGAAATAATGCCCGACCACCTTCATGCGAAAGCAGGGATAGCCCACCACCATGGCGAGGAGGACCGCCAGCGCCATGCCGGCCGGAATGCCGAGCCATGGCGTGACCCCGAAATTATTCCACAGCAGGGTCGGTACATAAGCGCCGACGCCCAGAAACGCGCCATGGCCGAGCGAGGTCAGGCGAAAGCGGCCCATCAGCGACCAAGCGGTATAGACCACGCTCCAGATGACGATCTGCACCGCCATGTGCTGGTAATAATTCGACAGGAAGAACGGCGCCGCCAGCAGCAGCGCGAAAGCCACAAGGGCCGGGATGCGCCACGCGTTGATTTGCCCTTCCGTCATTTGCCCATAATCCCCTGCGGCCGAATGAGAATGAGCACGATGAAGAAGACGAAGGCCAAGACCTCGGCCATCTCGATCGGCATGTAATAGCCGCCGACCGCGATGATCTGGCTCATGATGAAGGCGGCGATGAAGCCGCCGATCATGTTGCCGAGGCCGCCCAGCACGCAGACCATGAAGGTGATCGGGCCGAAGGTGAGGCCGATGAAGGGATGCACGTCGTATTGCAGCACCAGTAGACAGGCGGCGAGGCCAGCAAGGCCGCCGCCGATCGCCGAGGTGGTGAGGTAGATGCGGCGCTCGCTGACGCCCATCAGCCCCATGATCTCGCGGTCCTGCGAGATGGCGCGGATGGCGGTGCCGAGATAGGTCTTGGCGAGGAAGAAATACAGCACCACCGCGCTGATGAGCGCGACGCCGAAGGCGATCAGCCGCGAGAAGCTGATGAAGATGCCGTAGAATTCGATGATCGGCAGGCGGATGCCGAGATTGCGGAAATCGGTGCCGAACAGCAGCGTCGCCAGCGATTGCAGGAAGAACAGCGCCCCGCCGGTCGCCAGCAATTGATTGATCGGCGCCGAGCGCAGCACCGGCTCGATCACGAGGAGATGGACGAGCACGCCGAGCAAGGCGGCGAAGACGATCGCCGCCGCGCAGGCCGCCAGCAGCGGCCAGGCGTAGTAATTGTGCAGCCAATAGACGACGTACATGGCACTCATCACCAGCTCGGCATAGACGATCCACACCACGTCGATGACGCCGAAGATGAGGTTGAGCCCGAGCGACAACAGCGCCAGCACGCCGCCCAGCAGCAGCCCGTTGACGATCGCCTCGACGAGATAAATGTCCATGATCTGGCTAGATCCCGAAATAAGCCGAGCGGATGAAGTCGTTGTCCTTGAGCGAAACCGCGGAGCCGGCGAGCTTGATCCGCCCGGTTTCCAAAAGGTAGGCGCGGTCAACCACCTCGAGCACCTGGCGCACGTTCTGCTCGACGATGAGGACGGTGAAGCCCTCGGCGCGGATGCGCCGCACCAGATCGAAGACCTGCTCCACCACCAGCGGCGCCAAGCCCGCCGAGGGCTCGTCCATCAGCAGGATGCGCGGCTTCGACATCAGGGCGCGGCCGATCGCGCACATCTGCTGCTCGCCGCCCGACATGGTGCCGGCGAGCTGGCTCGCGCGCTCCTTCAAGCGCGGGAAAAGCTCGTAAACCCATTGCAATCGCTCGGCAAAATGCCGGCGCGACTCGGGCAGGAAGGCACCCATGCGCAGATTGTCCGCGACGGTGAGGCGCGGGAAAAGCCGCCGGTTCTCCGGCACATGGGCGATGCCGGCCGCTAGGATGCGGTGCGCCGGAAGATTTTGTAGGGCGCGGCCGTCGAGCGCGACGGTGCCGGAGCTCGGCTTCAGCATGCCGGAGATGACGCGCAGCAGCGTCGTCTTGCCGGCGCCGTTGGGGCCCATCACCGCCACCGCCTCGCCCGCCTCGACCTCGAGCGAGATGCCGAACAGCGCGGCAAACGAGCCGTAGCCGGCATGGATGTCGTCCAATCTCAGCAGCGCGGTCATGATGCCTTGCGGCCGAGATAGACCTCGGCGACGCGCGCATCCTGGCCGGCGTCGCGCGGCGAGCCGGCGAAAATCGTCTCGCCATGGTCGAGCACGACCACCCGGTCGACGATTCGCATCAACACGCCCATGATGTGCTCGACCCAGATGATGGTGATGCCGAGCTCGCGCCGGACACGGTTGAGCATGTCGGCGGCGCGCTCCATCTCGGCATGGTCGAGCCCGCCCAGGCTCTCATCCGCCAGCAGCAGCCGCGGCCGCGTGGCGAGGGCGCGCGCGAGCTCGAGCTTTTTGAGCTGCGCCGCGCCGAGGCCGGTGGTGGCGATGCCAGCGCCGCGCGGTAGCCCGACGATATCGAGCGCCTCGGATGCTGCGGTCTCCGCCTCGGCTCGGCTGGTACCGCCGCGGCCGCCGTAATAGGCGGCGAGCGTCACGTTCTCCAGCAGCGAAAGCTGATGGAAGGGGCGCGGAATTTGGAAGGTGCGCGCCAGGCCCTTGCGGCAGATGCGATAAGCGGGCAGGCCGCCGATCTCCTCGCCGTCGAGCCGGATCGAGCCGGATGTCGGGCGCAGCAGCCCGGCGATTAAATTGAAGATCGTGCTCTTGCCCGAGCCGTTGGGGCCGATCAGCCCCAGGATCTCGCCCTTGACGACCTCGAAGGAAACCTGGTTCACCGCCAGGAATCCCTCGAAGCGCTTGCTCAGGCCGGTGACCGACAGCAAAAGCGGAACCTCAATCCGGAGCTATGCCGCGTAGGGATTGGATTTCGGCAGCGGCATCACCGGATCGGCGGTCTTTACCACGTCGGGCCACAGCAGATTCTCGGTCGTGCCGAAGGATTGGGTGACGCTGGCGGCCGAGCGCGAATTCTGCCCCGACAGCTCGGTGCCCGGCCCGAAGAATTTGACGCCGTAGCCCTGGATGGTGCCGCCCGAGGGGATGTCGATCTCGAGCGCCGCCTGGCGGATCGCCTCGGCGCCGACGCCGCCATGCTTGGATATTGCGATCGGCAGCGCGTTCTGCAGATAGATCCAGGCCTGGTTGAAGCCCATCGAGACATGCGGCGGCACCTGCTGGTTGCCGGTCTTCTGCCGATAGCGCTCGACCATGGTGGTGACCAGCGTGGTGAGCTCGGGCGACAGCGCGCCGGGCTTGAGCAATTGCGCCGCTACCGGATCGACGTTGCAGAAATAATCGAGGTCGTCGTGGAAGGTCTCGCGCAGCTTGTCGAGCTGGCTATAGCCGGCGCCGTGGCCGATCAGCATCTTGAAGCGCAGGCCCGCCTCGCGCGCCTGGCGCAGGAAGAGCGTGATGTCAGGGTTGTAGCCGGTATGCAGGATGACATCGGCATTGGCGCGCTTCAGCTTGGTGACGAGCGAGGAGAGATCCGAGGTCTGGGCCGAATAGGCCTCGTCCATCAGCACCTGGATGCCGAACTGCTTGGCGAATTGCTCGTCGGCGGCGGCGCAGCCGGTGCCGTAGGGGCCGTCCTCGTGGATCACCGCGGTGGTCAGGTTCTTCGGATCGATGCCGAGCTTCGGCTTCGAATATTCGTTGAGGAAACTGAGCGCGGCTTCGCCGTATTGATCGCTGGTGACGCCGGGACGGAAGACATAATGCAGGTTCTTGCCCTTGATCACCTCGCTCGCCACCGCGATGGTGATCCAGAGGATCTTCTTCGCCGCCTCCATCTTCTGCGCCAGCGGCACGGCGAAGGCGCTCGAATATATCCCCAAGATGGTCTCGACCTTTTCCTGGTTGATCAGGCGCTCGGCCTCGTTGAGCGCGACCTCGGCCTTGCTCTGGGAATCACCGTTGACCGGCTCGACCTTGTAATTGCCGAGGACGCCGCCGCGCTCGTTGGTGAGATCGATGGCGATCTGCGTGCCGATCGATCCCGGCACCGAGCCAGCGCCGGTCAAGGGCCCGCTCAAATCGTAGAGCACGCCGAGGCGGATGGGCGAGGCCACCGATTGCGCCCAGGCGCGGCCGGCGAGCGGCCCGGCCAGAGCGAGCGCCGAGCTGGCGGCGGAATATTTGAGCAGCGAGCGGCGCGTGGTTGCGAGCTTGGCCATAAATCCTCCCCTAATCCCCGCGCAGGGCGGGTGTGTCCGGCTTGGCGCCGGATTGCTTACGATTAAGTGTGCGGGCAAGACTGCAATGAGTCAAACAACCTCGCGGAAGCACGCGGATTCGCGGGGCTTCGCCGCCCGGGGGCGCTTGAACGCCCGACGGGCGCGGTCCAATATACGGGCTAGCGCAAAGCCTGCCGGCCTGAGCGCCGGGTTCGAGGAGCACGCCATGGATACCAACCAGATGGCCCATACCGTCAACAAGGAGGCGGAAAAGGGCCGCCAGGAATTCTACCGCCGCGCCGGCGGCCAGAATCTGGCGCCGCTCTGGACCGTGCTGGGCGGCCTCGTCACCGACGAGCCGGTGACCAAGGTGAAGCCGGCGCTGTGGCGCTATGCCGAGGTGCGCCCCTACCTCATGGAGGCGTGCAAGATCATCTCCGCCGCCGAGGCCGAGCGCCGCGTGCTGGTGCTGGAGAATCCGGGCCTGCCCGGCCAGTCGCGCATCACCCAGAGCCTGTTCTCGGGCTTGCAGATCATCCTGCCGGGCGAGATCGCCCCGGCTCACCGCCACGCCGCCTCGGCGCTGCGCTTCGTCATGGAGGGCAAGGACGCCTATACCGCGGTTGCCGGCCAGAAGACCTGGATGCTGCCGGGCGATTTCGTCATCACGCCGTCGATGACCTGGCACGACCACGGTAACGAGAGCACCGGGCCGATGGTCTGGCTCGACGCGCTCGACGTTCATGTCGTCAATCTGATGGATGCGAGCTTCCGCGACGGCTACCCGGAACCGAGCCATCCCATCACCCAACCCGAAGGCACCGCCGAGGCCGAATACGGCACCAACATGCTGCCGGTCGACCAGGAATTCGGCAGCCTGACCTCGCCGATCTTCAATTATCCCTATGCGCGGACTCACGAAGCGCTCCATCGCATGAGCAAGGCGCGCAAGCCCGATCCATTCCATGCCTTCAAGATGAAATACATCAATCCGGTCACCGGCGGCTGGGCAATGCCGACCATCTCGACCTGGATGCAGCTGGTGCCGAAGGGCTTCAAGACGCAGCCCTATCGCTCGACCGACAGCACGGTCTTTGTCGTGGTCGAGGGCAAGGGCAAGAGCCGGATCGGCAATCAGAGCTTCGATTGGGGCCCGCGCGACATTTTCGTGGCGCCGAGCTGGAGCTTCCACGAGCACGAAGCGTCCGAGGATTCGACGATTTTCATCTTCTCCGACCGCGTCGTGCAGGAGAAGCTCGACTTTTTCCGCGAGCAGCGGGGAAACGCTTAATCGCTCGATACAGCAGCGCATAAAAAAGGCCGGCATAGTGCCGGCCTTTTTCGTTGTATACGGAGCGCGGTTACTTGCCGAGCGCCTGACGCACCGAATCCTTAACGCCGCCGACCGCGTTCTCGATCTTGCCGCCGGCTTTCTCGGCGGCGCCCTCGGATTGGAGCTTGGTGTCGCCGGTGAGCTTGCCGACGCCTTGCTTCACCGCGCCCTTGGCCTGATGCGCGCTGCCCTTGATGCGATCCTTGTCCATCACTGCCTCCTAGAGGTTTGACTGAAGATTTTCTTCGCCGACCAAACGAGATCTAGCGCCGGCGGTTCCGGCGCTTGACGCGACGTTTCGCCGATTTAATCCGGCGCACCGCTTGGCGGACCGGCTTCGAGCGCCGCAGCGCCTTGCGCGCCTTGCCGGTGACGCGCCGGGTGCCGCGGGCGGCCTGACCGGTGGCGCGGCGCACCAGAGCGCGGCTGGTCGAGCGGGCGGTGGCGCGGCTTGGGGTTGCCGCGGCGATCGCCGCATCGGCGGCCTTGACCGCCTCCCGCGCGCGCAGCAAGGCCGCATGCGCGGCGTTGAGCGCGCGGCGGCTGAAAATCGCACCGGCGCGATTGGCGAAATCGCCGGCGAGTCCGCTCAATGAAGTTTTTTTGCTACTTGCCATGATCGATCTCCCAATATGCAGCACGCTCGAACACCAACGATCCAGCGCGGGGTTCGTTCCGCGCCGGCGGCGCTAGGCGTGGTGAATCCCCGAATGGGCGGTCGATTGCGGCGGCTTGCCCTGACCCGATTCAGGAGTGGATTTCTCGATCTCGCGCAGATACGTGCGGGTCTCGCGAATCATGTTTTCGATGACCGCGCGCGCCTGGGGATCGGAAACGTGGCGCCGCAAAACCTCATACCGCCGCAAAATACCCAAGAGACGCTTGTGATCCTGTTCCAACTCAACACCACCACCAACCATTGACCCCAAGACATAGGGTCTGCGGCGGCTTCGCGGTGTGACCTTGATGTGACGGAAATAAGCGAGGCTAGAGGCGCGTTAAGGGCGCGGCAGGCTCATCATGCAGGAATTGTCGTTGCCGTTGGAACAGTCCTGCAACAGGCCCTGCCAATTGTAGGCAACCTGCTGTTCGAAGCGGTCGGCCGCACCGGGGCTGATCGGGTGCCCGGCGAGCAGCAGCGTCGCGATGAACAGCGCACCCAGCACATTCCAAGAAACATCCGGCATCGTCTGCTCCACATTCCCCGGACGATCCTTTGCCGTCCGGATGGAGAAACCGTCCAGCCGGGCGGTTTCTCGCGCAAATTTACCATCGCGCGGTTAAGCGGCGGTGAAGCTCCACTTAATGAACGCTGAAGGAAGGCCGCCTTCGCCCGGTAATACGGCGGAAAGCGGGCGAATTATCCCCGACGGCGCCGCGGCAAACCGTCGCGCCGCGGCCTGCCGCGGCCTAGGGCGTGGCGCGACCCTTCATGCGCAGGAAGCGGGCGATCAGCGCATTGCCGGCCGCGGCGAGGGCGAAGACGACGACCAGCACGGCATACATGTCGGCGATCCGGAACTGGCCGTAATCCTGCATGATAAGAAAGCCGATGCCGCGATTGGACATCTTGATCTCGCCGAGCAGCGTGCCGATGATGGCGACGCCGAGGCCGAGGCGCAATCCGGTGGCGATCGGCGGCACCAGCGCCGGCAGATAGATTTTGCGGACGGTCTGCGCGAGCGAGAGATTGAAGCTGCGGCCGACCCGCAACAGAACCGGATCGACCTCGCGCACGCCCGAGGCGACGCTCAGCACCATCGGGAAGAAGCAGGACAGCGCGCCAATGGCGATCTTGGAGCCGCCGCCGACGCCGAACATCACCATGAACACCGGCAGGAAGATGATCTTGGGCGCCGGGGCGAGGTAATGCAGGTAGGGCTCGAAGGCGCGAGCGGCGAAGCGGCTGGCGCCCAACGCGAGGCCGATGGCGATGCCGCCGCCGACCCCGATCGCCACCGCGGCGAGCACTTCGAGCAGCGTCACGCCGAGATTGAAGTAGAAGACCGGCGAGACCAGCAGCGCCAGCACGCCGCGCGCGATTTTGAAGGAGGATGGCAGCGCGCCCTCGTAGAACAATCCCGAGGCGGCGGCACCTTCCCAGATCGCCCAGAGCAGCAGCAGCGTGGCGAGACGGATCGGCGCGACCAGGCCGAAGCCGCGCCGGCGCGGGCGCGAGGATGGCAGGGCGATGTCAGCCATGCGGGCGCAACCAGCGCTCGACCTTACCGGTCAGCCAGAAGAAGGCGACCGAGCTCAGGATGACGAAGACGATGGCGCCGAACATCGAGGGCAGCTCCCAGCGCTGCGCCAGATCGTCGATCAGCTCGCCCAGCCCGCCGAAATTGATCAGGAACTCGACGCCGACGACATTAATGAGGGCGAAGATGAGTGCCAGGCGCACCCCGGTGGCGATCGACGGGATTGCCGCTGGCAGCATGATCTTCCAGAACATCTGGCGTTGATTGAGCCCAAAGCTGGTGCCGACATTGACCAGCACGCGGCGGGTGGCATCGAGCCCCTCCTTGGTTTTCAGCACCATCGCCGGCAAGCCCGAGAGGAAGCTCATCACGACGATGGTGGCGGCGTTGCGGCCGAAGACGACGAGGAAGAGCGGATAGGCGATTACGAGAGGCGCCGCGGCAAAGCTGGCGAACCAGCTCTCATAGGCCAGGCCGGCCAAGGGCTTGCGATGGAGCCACCAGCCGAGCGGAATACCGATCATGACGGCGCAGCCGGCGCTGGCGAAGGTTTCGGCGAAGGTCTGGAAAAACCGGCCGGTCAGGCCCTCCTCGGTGAAGAGGCGGGGAAAGCTGCGCGCGATATCGAGCGGCGCCGGTGCGACGAATTTGTTGACCCAGCCCAGCGCCGCGGATTCCTGCCAGAGCGCCAGCAGCACCAGGATGGTGAGGAACCCGACGGCCTGCGGCGCCAGGCGCTGGCCGAGGCTTTGTGGGCCCACGCGGATCATGGCGGCCGCCGCTATGAGCCCGGCTTCCAGACGATGTCGAAGAGCGGCTTCACCTGCTCGGGCGTCATCGGCGCGTCGATGCGCTTGGCCGCATAGGCCTCGTCGAGCACGCGCTGCAGCCCGTGGATGGTGTAAGGCTCGACCGCGGATTTGACGTAGAAATCGCGCTTCGCCACCGCCGCCAGCTCGTGGCTGACGTGATTCTGCTCGGCGTAGAAATCGATCGCGCGCGGGTCGGCATACATGGAATCGAGCGATTTCTGATAGGCCTGGGCGAAGCGGATCACCGCGTCGCGATTTTTCTGCAGCACCGCCAGATTGACCACGTTAACGCGGATGGTCTCGTCGCGGATGGCGGGCGAATCATTGCCGCGCGCGACGATGACGATCTTGCCCTCCTTCAGCTCCTGCAGCCCGACCGGGGGCGCGCCCCAGCCGACATCGATCTGGCCCGACATGACCTGGGTGAAGGTGCCGGGAATGCCGCCCGTCGCCACCGGCTTGGCGTCGGTGATGCCGGCCTCCTTCAGCAGGGTCAGAATGACGAGGTTGGATGAGGAACCCGGCGCCGAGAAGCTGACGGTCTTGCCGTGAGTGTCCTGCAAGGTCTTGATGCCGCTATCGCTACGCGTATACCAGAAGATGTCGGGCGTGCCGGTCTGCTCGGCCGAGAAGATGCGCACCGGCGCGCCCTTCACATAGGCCGAGATAATGCCGAGCGTGCCGGTGGCCATGGCGAAATCGACGCTGCCGGAGATCACCGCCTGCTCGGTGGTGGCGCCGCCCTGAGTGTAGACGATGTCGATATCGAGGTTCTTCTGCTTGAAGAAGCCTTCATGCACGCCCCAGACGGTGAGGTTGGTGTCCCAGACGCCCTGCTGCGGGATGGCGACCTTGAAGGATTCCGCCCGGGCATAGTCGGCCGCGAGCAGGGCAACTGCAGCGACGAGAATTGGAACAATTTTGCGCATGGTGTCTCCTAGTTCGTGGGTCGCCAGACGATGTCGATGAGGCCGGCAATGTCCTCGGGCCGCATCGGGCGGTCGATGCGCTTGGCCTCGAGCGCATCGTCCAGACTATGCTGTTGACCCTTGATCGCGTAAGGCTGCATCGACGCCTTGGTGTAATATTTCGACGCCTCGACCGCGAGCTCGCGCGGCACGTTCATGCCGGCGGCGTAGAGATCGATCGCGCGCGGATCGGCGAAAGCCCAATTGAGCGATGCGTCGTAAGCGTGTGCGAAGCGCACCGCCGCGTCGCGATGGGCCTTGAGGAAATCGAGATTGGCGACATTGACCCGCACGGTCTGGTCGCGAATTTCGGGCACGTCGTTGGCGCGCGCCACCACGATGATGGTCCCAGCCCTGATCTCGCGCAGGCCGATCGGCGGCACGGCGTGGCCGATGTCGATCTGGCCCGACATCACCTGGGTGAAGATGCCCTGTATGCCACCGCCAGCAATGGGCCTGGCGTCGCCGACCCCGGCCTGGCGCAGCAGCGCCAGCGTGACCAGGTTGGAGGAGGAGCCTGGGTTGCTATAGGCCACCGTCTTGCCGTGCGCATCTTTGAGGCTTTTGATGCCGCTCTCCGTGCGCGCGTAGAAATACATGTCGGGCACGCCGGTCATCTCGGCGGCAATGATGCGGACCGGCGCGCCTTTGACATAGGCCGAGATAATTCCGAGCGTGCCGGTCGCCACCGCCATGTCGACGCTGCCCGAGATCACCGCCTGTTCGGTGGTGGCGCCGCCTTCGGTATAGGTCAGCACGAGATCGATGCCTTGGGCCTTGAAGAAGCCCTCTTTGGCGCCCCACTCCGCGATCGAGGTGTCCCAATTGCCCTTTTGCGGCACCGCCAGCTTGATCGTCTCGCCATGCGCCCCCGCCGCGACGATGCCAAGCGTCGCCGCGAGGGCCAGGACGAAAGCCGGACGCATGACGCCCGCCACGCGCGAGGCTGGGCTACTTGCCGGGCTGCCAAACAATGTCGATGAGGCCCTTGATGTCGTCGGGCTTCATCGGATGGTCGATGCGCTTGGCGTCGAGCGCGTCGTCGAGGGTGCGCTGCAGGCCCTTGATCTGGTAGGGCTGCATCGAGCTTTTTGGATAGTATTTGAACGCCTCCTCAGCGAGCTCGTGCGAGACCTTGAGGCCATCGGCGTAATAGTCGATCGCCTTCGGGTCGCCGCTATAGGCCCAATCGAGCGATTTCTGATAGGCCTTGGCATAGCGCACCACGACGTCGCGATTCTTCTGCAGCAGATCGAGTCGGACGATGTTGACGCGCACGGTCTGGTCGCGCACCGAGGGCAGATCGTTGCCGCGCGCGACGACGACCAGCTTGCCGTCCTTGATCTCGGGCAGTGCGAAAGGCGGCACGCCCCAGCCGACATCGATCTGGCCCGACATGGTCTGCGTCATCGTCCCGGGGATGCCGCCGGTGGCGGTCGGCTTGGCATCAGCGACGCCCGCTTGCTTCAAGAGGCCGAGCAGCACCAGATTGGAGGACGAGCCCGGCGCCGAATAGGCCACCGTCTTGCCGTGCGTGTCCTTCAGCGTCTTGATGTTGCCGGTCTTGAGCGCGTACCAGAAAATATCGGGCACGCCGGTCGCCTCGGCCGAGATGATGCGGATCGGCGCGCCTTTGACATAGGCCGAGATGATGCCAAGCGTTCCGGTCGCCATGGCGAAATCGACGCTGCCGGAGATCACCGCCTGCTCGGTATTGGCGCCGCCCTGGCTGAAGATTTCCTCGACGTCGAGACCTTCGGCCTTGAAGAAGCCCTGCTTAATTCCGAAATCGACGATCGAGGTGTCCCAATTGCCCTTTTGCGGGATGACGACCTTGAGATTGTCATCGGCGCGCGCCACGCCGGCAACGAGGCCGACGGCGGCGATCACGGCAAGCACAATTCCGGCGTTGAGTTTCGACATTGCAGGCATCTCCCCATGGCGGTTTTTATTGGGAGGCGGAACGGCGTTCCGAATCCTCCTCGGATTTGAGGCCGAGTGTAGCCTCCTCGCGCAAATCCTTCCATACGCTCGCGACATAGCGGCCGAAAGCCTCGGAGCCCAGGATCTCCGATGTGCGCGGCCGCGGCAGCTCGATCGGGATGACCCGCTTGATGCGGCCCGGGCGGAAGGTCATCACCAGCACGCGGTCCGAGAGCTGCACCGCCTCGGCGATGTTGTGGGTGATGAGCAGCGTCGTCTGCTTGAGCTGCTGCTGGATTTGCAGCACCTTGTCGCCGAGCAAGAGCCGCGTCTGCTCGTCGAGCGCGGCGAAGGGCTCGTCCATCAGCAGCACTTGCGGCTGGAAGGCAAGCGTCCGCGCCAGCGAGCTGCGCTGGCGCATGCCGCCCGACATTTCCGACGGATAGCGGTTCTCGAAGCCATCGAGCCCGACCAGGCTCACGAGCTCGCGCGCGCGGGCTAGGCGCGCCGCTTTACCCATGCCGGTGATTTCCAAGGGGAAGGCGACGTTTTCGAGCGTGGTGCGCCACGGGAACGTCGATTCCTCCTGGAACACCATGCCGATCGAGCGGTGCGGCCCCTTGACCGCTACGCCGCCGACGGTGACGCGGCCCTCATAGCGGTCGACGAGGCCGCCGATGATGTTGAAGAGCGTGGTCTTGCCGCAGCCCGACGGCCCGATGACCGAGACGAATTCGCCCGCGGCAACGCTGAGCGAGACGTTATCGAGCGCCACCACGTCGCCCTCGGCCGTGGCGAAGCGCTTGGAGACGCTGTCGACGGCAAGCAGCGGAACCGGCATGCGCGGACGCGGCCGGGTTCAGCGTGCGCCGGGAGCGCGGGCGAGCGCCCCGGCGGTGCCGCTGTCATAGCCCGGCGCCACCCGCACATCGACGACCGCGACCGCGCCCTCGCCCGTGACGGCGATCGCCTGCGCGAGCGCCTGGGGCAGATCGGCGAGATCGTGCACCGGGCCGAAGCCCTTGGCGCCTTGCGCCGACGCCATCGCCGCGAGATCGATGTCGGGATGGGTGATGTGTTGACCGATCCATTTATTATCGACCGGACGGCCGCGCTCCTTCGCCATGCGCTCCTGATGGACCTCGTCGTTGTAGAAGGAGCGGTTGTTGGCGATGAGGATGAGCAGCGGCACGCGGTAGTGCACGGCGGTCCAGAGCGCCGTCACGCCCATGAGAAAATCGCCGTCGCCCAGGATCGAGACCGGCAGGCGGCCGCTGTCGCCGTCGCGCAGCGCCAGTGCCGCGCCCACCGTCGTGCCGGGGCCCGAGCCGACGCCGCCGCCGCCATCGGTGCCGAGGAAGTCGAGCGGTGCCCGGATCGGCCAGAGATGCCCCGCCCAGGAGAGCGGATGGCGGATCAGGCTGCTCGCCCGCCCGGCCAGCGCCTTTTGCAAGGCCACCGCGAGATGCGGCACAGTGATGGTTCCCTTGCCGCCGGCCTGTGGCAGCTCGCGCGGCGGGATGGGCTTGCGATCGGACCAGGCGGCGGATTTGCGGCCGCCGAGCTTTGCCAATGCCAAATTGAGCGCCGCAACGCTGGGCTCGGGCTCAGCCTGCAGCAGCAGATCGACCGGAGCGAGGCCCTGATGATCCATGCTCCAGCCATTGTGCAGATTCTGGTCGAGCGTCGCGTGGATGACGAAGGATGTCACATCCTCGCCGCGCCAGGCCGCCTTCAAGGTGCCGGCGAGATCGACCCAATCGAGCGCCAGCACCACATCGGCCTCGCGCAGCAAGGCGGCGCTTTCGACGCTGGGAAAGGTTGCCGCCGGCGCGGCGAGAAGCTTGTGGTCGCTCGGGAAAGCGCCCGCCGTCTTGAGATCGGTCAGCACCAAGGCGCCGAGACTCTCGGCAAGCTTGATGCGGTCTCGCCAGCCCGCCTCGTCGCGCGAGACACGGCCCATCAGGACGATCGGCTTCGCGGCGGCATGCAGCCGTTTCGCCGCATTCTCGGTCAATGTCACATCGGGCGATGCGGGCGGCGGCGCCTGGAAGCGCGCCACATCGGGCAGCGCCGGCAAGGCATCGAGCTTCAATTCCTGCATGCCGGCATCGAGGCAGATATAGGCCGGGGCGCGCGGTGCGGTCTGGATCATCCGCCAGGCGCGCAGGATCGATTCCTGCGCCGCCGCGACCGAAGCCGGCTGATCGTCCCATTTGGTGTAGTTGCGCACGAGCGCGCCCTGGTCCTGCGCGGTGTGGATCCAGTCGATCCAGGGGCGCCGCTTCGCCGCGTCCACGGGACCCGTTGCACCCAAGAGTAGCAGGGGCATGCGGTCGCACCAGGCGTTGAACACCGCCATGGTCGCGTGCATGAGGCCGACATTGGAATGGACGATGGCGGCCATCGGCCGGCCGGTGACCTTGGCCCAGCCATGGGCGATGGCGACGGCGCTTTCCTCGTGCAGCGCCAGCAGCATCTGGGGATTGGTGTTGCCGAGCCGGTTGACCAGGCTGTCATGCAATCCCCGGTAGCTCGCGCCGGGGTTGAGCGCGACATAGGGGATATCGAGCGCACGGAGCAATTCAGCCATCGCGTCGCTGCCCCAAAGGCTTTTGCCTTCGCTCGGCAGTGGACGCTCGATTGGCGCGGGTGTATTGCCTCGGCGCTTATCCTCGGCGGGCTTCATCCGGCGGCTCCCTGATTGTCGGGCTTATTGATTGGGCCGGATTGTGCCCCGCCGCCGCGCGGGCGGAAAGCGGAAAGCGCCGCGGGCGCCTAGACGTCGAGATTGGCGACTTGCAGCGCGTTGGCCTGGATGAAGTCGCGGCGCGGCTCGACCAGATCGCCCATCAGCGTCGAGAAAATCTCCTCGGCCAGATCGGCATGCGGCACCTTGACCTGCAGCAGCGCCCGCACCGTCGGATCGAGCGTGGTCTCCCAGAGCTGCTCCGGGTTCATTTCGCCGAGGCCCTTGTAGCGCTGCACGTCGTCTTGCTTCGGGCCGAGCGCCATCACCGCCTCGACCAGCGAAATCGGGCCGCTGACCGGGGATTCCCTGTCCTTCGAGACCAGCACGCCCGGCTTGCCGTAGGTCTTCTGCAGCTCGGCGGTGCGCTCGTCGAGCCGGCGCGCCTCGGCGCTTTTGAGCAGGGCGGGATCGAAGACGCGGCGCTCGGTGACGCCGTGGCGCTTCCGGGTCAAGACGAAGCCCTCGGCCGCCACCATCTCGCCCTTCCAGCCGCGCGCCTCGGGCGGCGCCAGCAGATCGAGCCGCGATGCCAGGTATTTTGCCGCCTCGGTGCCGTTTTTCTGGTTGTCGAGCAGCGCGGGGTCGAGGATGCCGGCGATCGCCGCCTGCTCGACCACGTCGAGGCTGCCGACTTTGCGCGCCAGCGGCTGCAGCAGCCCGCGCACGGTGCGCGCGCTTTCGACCAGCGTCTGCAAATCCTTGCCCGCGATCTCGCTCTTGTCGTGCTTGCGGAAGACCGCGTCCTTGATGCCGGCGGTGATGCGATATTGCTCGAGCGCGCTTTCGTCCTTCAAGTAGATCGGCTTCGACGAGCCGCGCTTGACCTGGAACAGCGGCGGCTGCGCAATATAGAGATAGCCCTTCTCGATCAGCGCCGGCATCTGGCGGAAGAAGAAGGTCAGCAACAGCGTGCGGATATGGCTACCGTCGACATCGGCGTCGGTCATGATGATGACCCGGTGATAGCGCGCCTTGGCGACGTCGAATTCCTCGGGGCCGATGCCAGTGCCGAGCGCCGCGATCAATGTCCCAATCTCGGCCGAGTTGAGCATCTTATCGAAGCGCGCGCGCTCAACGTTGAGGATCTTGCCCTTCAAGGGCAGGATCGCCTGGAATTTGCGGTTGCGGCCTTGCTTCGCCGAGCCGCCGGCGCTGTCGCCCTCGACGATGAAGATCTCGCTCTGCGCCGGATCGCGCTCCTGGCAATCGGCGAGCTTGCCCGGCAGGTTGGCGAGATCGAGGGCGCCCTTGCGCCGCGTCAGGTCGCGCGCCTTGCGTGCTGCCTCGCGCGCCGCCGCCGCCTCGACCACCTTCGCCACGATGCGCCGCGCATCGGCCGGGTGGAGCTCGAACCATTGCTGCAGCCGGTCGTTGAGGATGCTCTCGACCACCGGGCGCACTTCGGATGAGACCAGCTTGTCCTTGGTCTGCGAGGAGAATTTCGGGTCGGGCACCTTCAGCGAGAGCACGCAGGTGAGGCCCTCGCGCATGTCCTCGCCGGTCAGCGCGACCTTGTCCTTCCCCTTGGCGAGACCACTTTCCTCGGCATAGTGGTTGACGCTACGCGTCAAGGCGCCTCGAAATCCGGCCAGATGCGTGCCGCCGTCGCGCTGCGGGATGTTGTTGGTGAAGCACAGCATGGTCTCGTGATAGCTGTCGGTCCATTCCATCGCGACTTCGACGGTGATGCCCTCGCGCTCGCCGGTGACCAGGATGGTCGGGTGGAAAGCCTGCTTGGAGCGGTCGAGGAATTTGACGAAGGCCTCGAGCCCGCCCTCGTAATGCAGCACGACCGATTTGGGCTCGACGCCGCGCGAATCGGTCAGCGTCAGCGTCACGCCGGAATTGAGGAAGGCGAGCTCGCGCAGGCGATGCTCCAGCGTGGCGTAATCGAAGGCGAGCTTGGTGAAGGTCTTGTCGCTTGGCCAGAAGGTGACCTCGGTGCCGGTCTTCAGGATCTGCTTGCCCTTGCGCTCGACCATCGGCGCCTTGCCGGTCTGCTTCAGCGGCGCCTCGGGCTCGCCATGCTTGAAGCGCATGAAATACTCTCCGCCGCCGCGCCAGATCTTGAGATCGAGCACCGCCGACAGGGCGTTCACCACCGAGACGCCGACACCGTGCAAGCCGCCCGACACCTTGTAGGAATTTTGATCGAATTTTCCGCCGGCATGGAGCTGGGTCATGATGACCTGGGCCGCCGAGACGCCCTCTTCCTTGTGGATGTCCACGGGAATGCCGCGGCCATTGTCGGCGACGGTGCAGGAGCTGTCGGGATTGAGCGTTACCAGGATGGTGTCGCAATAGCCCGCGAGCGATTCGTCGATCGAATTGTCGACCACCTCGTAGACCATGTGATGCAGGCCCGAGCCGTCGTCGGTATCGCCGATATACATGCCGGGGCGCTTGCGCACGGCATCGAGGCCGCGCAGCACCTTGATCGATTTGGCGCTGTATTCTTCTTCCTGGGGCGTATCGGCGGGCGGCGGTGTCATGACACTTCCATTCGAATCGGACGGGACGAAAAACCGAAAGCTCAGCCGGGGGTAATCGAGGCCGCGGCGACGGAAAAGAACTGCGCCGAGCCGCGCAGTTCCTGAAACAGGGCCGCGTCGGTGCCAGCAAGCCAGGCCTGGGCGCCGAGATCGAGAATGGCGGCAAACAGGCCGGAGCGGCGCTCGGCGTCGAGATGCGCCGTCACCTCGTCGAGCAGCAGCAGCGGCACGGCGCCGCGTAAGCCGGCGACGAGCCGCGCATGGGCGAGCAGGATCGCGATCAGCAGCGCCTTCTGCTCGCCGGTGGAGCAAGACCCCGCCTCGCCGCCCGTATCGAGGTGCGTGACCGCGAGATCGGCGCGATGGGGCCCGTGCTGCGTCACACCGCTTTCAGCGTCGAGACCGCGCGCGCCCGCGAGCAGCCGGCGGAACCAATCCTCACATGCGAGCGCCGGCATGGATCCCAGCGCCTCCTCGACCACGCCGGTCAGGCGCAGGCCGGCGCGCGGAAAGACGCCGCTGGATTCGCGGCAGGCAGCGTCGAGCCGCACCAACGTCTCGATCCGCGCCGCGGCCAGCGCCACGCCGTTCTGCGCCATGGAATCCTCGAGCACCGCGAGCCAGGCGGCGTCGGCGGCACTGCCGGAATCGCGCAACAACCGCGCGCGGTGGCGCAACGCTTTCTCATAGGCCGAAAGGCGGCTCCAATGCACCGGATCGAAGCCGCAGACCAGCCGATCGAGAAAGCGCCGCCGCGTCGAGGCGCCTTCCAAAAAGATGCGGTCCATTTGCGGCGTCAGCCAGGCGAGGCTCAATCGCTCGGAGAGGCTTTGCTGGCTCTTGGCCGGGACGCCGTCGATGCGCAGATGGCGGCGCTCACCGCTCTCGCTCGAATCGTCGCGGCCGGTGCCGATCTCGACGCTGTCGTCGGGCGTCGTCACGCTTGCCGCCAGCGCCCAGGGCCGGTCGACCCCGCCGCGCCGGTCGATCTCGCTCAATTTGGCGCGGCGCATGCCGCGGCCGGGGGCGAGAAAGGAGAGCGCCTCGAGCAGATTGGTCTTGCCAGCGCCATTGGCGCCGTAGAGCACCACGGGGCCCGCTTCGAGAGCGAGGCGCGCCCGCGCATAGCCGCGGAAATCGGTCAGCATCAGCCGCGCCACGGCGATCGCCGCGATGCGGGGTGCCTCGTTGGCCGGGAGGGGAAATGCCGCGAGCGCGTCCTGACGCAAAATCGCGCCCTCAGACGCGCATCGGCATGAGGACGTAGAGCGCGCTGCTATCGGCGGCGTCGCGCACGATGGTCGGCGAGGCGGCGTCGGCCATGATGAATTTGACGCCGTCGCCCTCGATCTGCTCGGCAATGTCCAAGAGATACCGGGAATTAAACCCGATCTCGATCGCCGCCGCGCCATAGCGCACCTCGATCTCCTCCGAGGCGGTTCCGTTCTCGGGGCTGGTCGCGGAGAGGGTTAGGCTGTTGCGGTCCAGCACCAGCTTCACCGCGCGGCTCTTCTCGGTCGAGATGGCGGAGACGCGGTCGACCGCCTCGGCAAAGGGCTTGCACTCGACCTCGAGCGTCTTGTCGTTGCCGGTCGGGATCACCCGGTCGTAATCCGGAAAGGTGCCGTCGATCAGCTTCGAGGTCAGCACGGTGACGCCGAAGGCGAAGCGGATCTTGGTGTCGGAGAGCGAGACGGTGACGTCCTGGTCCATTTCGTCCAGGAGCTTCCTGAGCTCGCCCACCGTCTTGCGCGGCACGATGACGCCGGGCATGCCCGCCGCGCCCTCGGGCAGCGGCAATTCCATCCGCGCCAGGCGGTGGCCGTCGGTGGCGACGGCGCGCAGCATCGCGACCTTCTCGCTCTTGGCGGCGTGGAGATAAATACCGTTCAGGTAGTAGCGGGTCTCCTCGGTCGAGATGGCAAAACGCGTGCGGTCGATCAAGCGCTTCAAATCGGCGGCCGACAGCGTGAAATTATGCGCGAGCTCGCCACCGGCCAAGAGCGGGTAATCCGCCGCCGGCAGGCAGGCCAGCATGAAGGTCGAGCGGCCCGAGCGCAGCACCATCTGTCCCGCGCCCTTGGCGTCCTCGACCTCGAGCGCCACCTGCGCTCCCTCGGGCAGCTTGCGAATGATGTCGTAGAGCGTGTGCGCCGGCACCGTCGTGCCGCCCGGCTTGACGCCCTGCGCCGGCACGGTCGAAACCATCTCCAATTCCATGTCGGTGGCGGAGAGCGCGAGCTTGCCGTCCTCGGCGCGCAACAGGACGTTGGAGAGAATGGGAATGGTGGTGCGGCGCTCGACGACGCTCTGCACATGGCCCAGCGCACGGAGCAGGGCGGCGCGTTCGATGGTCAGTTTCATGGCGGGCGGGATTCGCTTGGTTGTTGTGACGGCGGAAACGTCCGGGCCCCCCAGGGCCGCAACCCCGCGGCAGGCCGGCTCGAACCGGCGTCGAGACGCCGCCGAAACCACCCGCAACGGGATAAAACTATATCATAGCAGCGCGCAAAAAAGGCATGGAATCGGCCCGTCCGCAGGCGGGTTTTTCCATTTTACCGCAATGATTTAGCGGCGAAAAAAGCGCGAATCGGGACTCAGGTTTCGAGCATCCGCCGCAGCAGCTCGACATCCTCGGCGAGGGTGCGGTCGGCCGCCTTCAACTCCTCAATCTTGCGCACCGCATGCATCACCGTGGTGTGGTCGCGGCCGCCGAACTTGCGGCCGATCTCGGGCAGCGAGCGGGGGGTGAGCTGCTTGCAGAGATACATCGCCACCTGGCGCGGTCGGGCGACGGCGCGGGCGCGGCGGGCGGAATGCATGTCGGCGAGGCGGATGTTGTAATGCTCGGCCACCCGCTTCTGGATCTCGTCGATGGTGACGCGGCGATCATTGGCGCGTAGCAGGTCGTGGAGGACCTCCTGGGCGCTTTCCAGGCTGACCGTGCGGCCGATCAGCTGGGTATGGGCCGAAATGCGGTGAAGGGCGCCTTCGAGCTCGCGGACGTTGGAGGTGATCTTATGAGCGAGGAATTCCAATACCTTGCCCGGCACGTCCATATGGGTGGCGGCGGCCTTGGCTTGCAGGATGCCGAGGCGCAACTCGTAGGTTGTCGGATGCAGATCGGCGACCAAGCCCCAGCCCAGGCGCGATTTGAGCCGCTCCTCGATGCCTTCGAGGTCGGAGGGCGATTTATCGGCCGAGATGATGATCTGCCGGTTCTGATCGACTAAGGCATTGAAAGTATGGAAGAATTCTTCCTGGGTGGCGTCGCGGCCACCGATGAACTGGACATCGTCGATCATCAGCACGTCGACCGAGCGGAACAAATCCTTGAACGCCATGGTGTCCTTGAAGCGGATGGCGCGCACGAACTGGTACATGAACTTTTCGGCCGAGAGATAGATGATCTTCCGGCTCGGATCCTGGGTGCGGATATGCCAGGCGATGGCATGCATGAGGTGGGTCTTGCCGAGCCCGACCCCGCCATAGAGGAAAAGCGGGTTGAAGGGCACCGAGCGGCCGGCGCCGACCTGGCTTTCCGCCACCCGGCGCGCCGCGGCATTGGCGAGCTCGTTGGGCTTGCCAACGACGAAATTCTCGAAGGTGAAGCGCGGGTCGAGCGGCGCGCTGATGTCTTTCTCGTCCGCGGCGGCGGCGTCGACGCCGTCCTTCGCCGCGACGGCCGGGGCTGCCTCGCTCTCGGCGGGCTGCGCCATGGTCTTGCCGGTGACCAGGATTTCCACATTGGCGATCGATTCGTTCTCGCCGTTCCACAACATGCGGATGCGTTCGGCGTAATTCTGGCTCACCCAGTCGCGCAGGAAGCGGGTCGGCACGCCGATGCGCACCTTGCCCTGCTCGACGCCGTAGAGCGTCATCGATTTGAGCCAGGTGCGGTAGGCGGCGTCGCCGTATTCCTCGCGCAGCCGTCCGCGCACCCGCGCCCATTGCGCCTGCACGTCGTCCGGCCGGTCGCTATCGGTCATACCCGCGCCTCCGGAAGCGAACGGCCGCGCAATTGGTACCCGATGCACGGCGACGGATCGAACCGCGGCGCCGCTGGATATCGTTCTCTCGTCACCCAGCCCCCCAAAGGACCCCGATTCAACCCAGGCGCCCCGTCACCGAAAGAAAATTCCGCTTTTCGTCCGGCGTTATAATTTACACAAGAAACGGCGTGCGAAACGAAAGCCAAATTGGCGCTTGCCGCAAGCGGCCGGAGCATCTCCGGGTTTTTGGAAAGCACAACGCCCAAACTTCATGGTGCCGTAACCCTCAAACACCGCTGCCTCGACGCCGCAGGACAAACTCTACCGAAGCCCGACGCTGAAACGCAACACCACTGAAACAGGAACGCAATTTTATTTTGAGTTGCGGCAACCCGGCAACGCAGCTTAGGCCTTCAACGCTTTGATCCGGGCCGAAAGACGCGATAGCTTGCGTGCGACCGTGTTTTTCTTCACAAGCCCTCGTTGCGCGCTGCGCTGCATCTCCGGTTGCGCCGCAGCGAAGGCCACGCGTGCCGCTTTTTTGTCACCGGCGGCGATCGCGATCTCGACCGCCTTGACCGAATTGCGCATGCGGCTGTGCCGCGCGCGATTGACGGCGACGCGTTTGTGCGTTTGCCGGATTCTTTTCTCTGCGGATTTATGCGTCGCCATGGCCGACCCTCATCGTCTCGCCCGCCGTTCGCCGGCCGGCACAATCTGTAGCTTACAGGAAGCGGCGCTTATAGCCACCTGCCGCGACGGGCGTCAAGACACTCGGAAGTCACAACGCTCAGCGGTTCTTGAAATTGGGCTTGCGTTTCTCGACGAAGGCGGACATGCCCTCTTTCTGATCCTCGGTGGCGAACAGCGAATGGAACAGGCGGCGCTCGAAGCGCACGCCCTCGGCGAGCGTCGTCTCGTAAGCGCGGTTAATCGATTCTTTCGCCATCGCCGCCGCCACGCGCGAATGACCGGCGATGGTCGCGGCGATTTTCACCGCCTCGTCGACGAGTTGCGCCGCCGGAAAGATCCGCGACACCAGCCCGCTACGCTCGGCTTCGACCGCGTCCATCATCCGCCCGGTCAAGATCATGTCCATCGCCTTCGCCTTGCCGATCGCGCGCGTCAGACGCTGCGAACCGCCGGCGCCGGGAATGACGCCGAGATTGATTTCGGGCTGGCCGAACTTCGCAGTGTCGGCGGCGACGATGGTGTCGCACATCATCGCCAGCTCGCAGCCGCCACCTAAGGCGAATCCCGCCACCGCCGCGATGACCGGCTTCGGGCACAGCGTGATGCGCTCCCACTGCTTGACGAAATCGTTGAAGTAGACGCCGGGATAGGCGCGGCCCTGCATCTCCTTGACGTCGGCGCCGGCGGCGAAGGCCTTGGCGCTACCGGTCAGCACGATGGCGCCGATGGCCGCGTCCGCCTCGAAGATCTCGAGCGTCACGTTGAGCTCGCGGATGAGGTTGTCGCACAGCGCGTTGAGCGCCTGCGGCCGGTTCAGTGTGATGAGGCCGACCGCGCCGCGGGTTTCGACCAGGATGTTCTCGTAAGCCATTGGGACTCCTTGGCGCGTCGGGCCTAGTTCTTGGCGGGCGACAGGGTGAAGCTGACGGTCAGCGTCCCGTCCGATCCCCGGTAATCGAGCTTCAGGCGCTCGGCGTCGCGCCGCCAGATGTTGTTTCCCGCCGCGCTCCAGCCGAGTTGCGGCAGCGTCGCGGCATAGAATTGCCGCACCGACTTCCGCGCCACGGCGCCCTCGGCCTGAGCCTCGACGATGCGGCCCTCCGGCTTGTCGAAGACGAGGGAGGAGCCGTCGATGGCGGCGAGGCCGGGCATCAGCGGCAGATCCTCGGTGCCGGGGACGAATTCCTCCGCATGCGCCACGATGGGCGCGAGGAGAAGAAAGACGAGCAGTGCGAGACGTCGCATGTCGCCGAGCCTAGACCCTAGCGCTGCCGCTTGGCACAGAAAAAAGTCGAGCGCCCCGACTGCACGATGCGCTTGATCCGGGTCTTGCAGTCGCAGCCAGGACACCGCTCACCTTCGCGGTCGTAGACGGCGAAGTGGTTCTGGAAATTGCCAAGCTCGCCGCTGGCGCTGACGTAGTCGCGCAAGGAGGAGCCGCCGCTGTCGATGGCGTGGGTGAGCACCTTGCGGATCGCGCGCGCCAGAGTCTCGGCGCGCTCGCCCTGCACCGTGCCGGCCAGGCGCTTCGGCGAGATGCCGGCCCAGTAGAGGCTTTCCGAAACATAGATATTGCCGAGCCCGGCGACCACGGTCTGGTCGAGCAGCGCCGATTTGATCGGCGTCTTTTTTCCTTTCAGCAGCGCGGCCAGGCGTTTCCCGGTGAATTCGGCGTCGAGCGGCTCCGGCCCGAGATGCCGAAACAGCGGATGCGTCTCCAGCGCCGCCGCCTGCGACGCGTAATCGATCAAGCCGAAGCGCCGCGCATCGTTGAAACGCACCTCGATACCGCCTTCGAAATCGAGCACGGCGTGATCGTGCGGCCGGTGCGGCACCGGATTATCGCGGTCGCCCAACACCATGCGGCCCGACATGCCGAGATGGACCAGCAACACGCCGCCATCCTCCAGATATATCAGGATGTATTTGGCGCGGCGGTCGAGGCGGGTGACGCGCTGTCCGCTCACCTTGGCGGCCAATCCGGACGGGATGGCCTTGCGCAGATCGCCGCGGTGCAAGGTGAGCCTGTCGAGGCGCCTGCCCTCGACCCGGGCCTTCAGGCCGCGCATCACGGTTTCGACTTCGGGTAGTTCGGGCATGGCTCTCTGGCGGGCAAACCGGCGGGCGCGTAGAGTGCGCCGATGGCGCGCAAAGAGACAAGCGAGGCGGATTTCGGCTTTCGCAAAGTCGCGCCCGAGGAGCATACCCGCCTCGTCCGCGGTGTCTTCGACAGCGTGGCGAAGCGCTACGATCTGATGAACGATCTGATGTCGGGCGGCGTCCATCGCCTCTGGAAATCGGCGCTGATCGAGCGCCTGGCGCCGCGGCCGGGCCAGACCCTGCTCGACGTCGCGGGCGGCACCGGCGACATCGCCCGGCGCTTCCTCGACCGCGCCGGGATGGGATCCTCCGCCATCATCTGCGACCTCAATGAGAGCATGCTGCGCCAGGGCCGCGACCGCGCTCTCGACCATGGCCGCCTGGCCGGCGTCGAATTCGTCTGCAGCAATGCCGAGAGCCTGCCGGTGGCGAGCGCCAGCGTCGATGCCTACACCATCGCCTTCGGCCTCCGGAACGTGACCCGCATCCCTGAGGCCCTCGCCGAGGCACGCCGGGTGCTGAAGCCCGGCGGGCGCTTCCTCTGTCTCGAATTCAGCCAGGTCGCCACCCCCTGGCTCAAGCGCGCCTATGACCTCTATTCCTTCCAGGTGCTGCCGCGCTTGGGCGCCTGGGTGGCGGGGGACCGCGAATCCTACCAATACCTGGTGGAAAGCATCCGCCGCTTCCCCAGCCGGGCCAGGCTGGTTGCCCTGATGGAAGCGGCCGGCCTGGAGCAGGCTAGCGCCCGGCCGCTATCGGGGGGTATCGCCGCTCTACATTCCGGCTGGCGGCTTTGACCTAGAACTACACCTCCTATAGGGTGTTTTCCCGACTCGCGGATTTCAGGGGTTTTGCGTGCTGCACGGCCGTCGCATTCTGCTGATCATCGCCGGCGGCATTGCCGCCTATAAGAGCCTCGATCTCATCCGCCGGCTACGCGAGCGGGGTGCGACCGTGCGCTGCGTGATGACCGAGGCGGCGCAGAAATTCATTACCCCTTTATCGGCCGCCACACTGAGCGGCGAGACGGTTTATACCGACCTCTTCTCGCTGACGGCCGAGAGAGAGATGGGTCATCTGCGCCTAGCGCAGGAAAGCGACCTGATCGTGGTGGCGCCCGCCACCACCGACCTCATCGCCAAGCTGGCCAACGGCCTCGCCGGCGATTTGGCCTCCGCCATCCTGATCGCCACCGACAAGCCGATCCTGCTCGCCCCAGCGATGAACACCCGCATGTGGGAGAACCAGGCGACGCAGGACAATCTCGCCACCGTCGAGAAACGCGGCATCCAGCGCATCGGCCCCAATTCAGGCCGGCTCGCCGAGAATGAGAGCGGCATGGGCCGCATGGCCGAGCCCACCGAGATCGCCGAGACGATCGAGAAATTTTTTGCCGGCAGCGCCCTCCTTGGCGGCCGCCGTGCTTTGGTCACCTCGGGCCCGACCGAGGAACCGATCGATCCGGTGCGCTATATCGCCAACCGCTCCTCGGGCAAGCAGGGCCACGCCATCGCCGCCGCGCTGGCGCGGCTTGGCGCCGAGACGACCCTGGTCTCGGGCCCGACGCGCGAGCCCGACCCGCCCGGCGTGCGCATGGTAAAGGTCAAGACGGCGCGCGAGATGCTGGCGGCCTGCGAAGCTCTCCTCCCCGTCGATGTCGCGGTCTGCGCCGCGGCGGTGGCCGATTGGCGCGCCGAAGCGGCACCGCAGAAGCTGAAAAAGACCGGAGCGCCACCGAGCCTGAAACTGGTCGAGAACCCCGACATCCTGGCGACGCTGGCCAAGCCCGGCAACCGCCGGCCCAAGCTCGTCGTTGGGTTTGCCGCCGAGACCGAGAACCTGATCGACAACGCCCGGGCCAAGCGCAGCAAGAAGGGCGCCGATTGGATCATGGCCAATGACGTCGGCCAAGGCACCGACACTTTCGGCGGCGCCGACAACGCCATTCAGTTCATCGACGAGCGCGGCGCCGAGGATTGGGGCCGGCTGTCGAAGCGCGCTGTCGGCGAGAAACTCGCCGAGCGCATCGCCGCCTTTCTCACCCGCCCGGCCGCGGAATAATAATAAATTACTTGGGAGGTTTTTATGGGGGTCATTCCACTTACAATCGAAGGGAACGCACCTACCGTAGTTACTCACAGCGACAACTTTAGAGATAATGGGCCGGCAATACTGATCCAGGATGCCGACGTACATCAATTTAGTCCGGCATACGGCGGATGTAACGTTCCCCGCGTCTCGCTTCTTCAACAAGGAATTGCCAACACTCCATCAAAAGTCGACCCCGTGTACAAGGGGCGACTTGTTATCACGGCATTCAATCATGGAAAACGTACCGTCACATTGAGACGAGGCCAGCCATTTTGTTCGCTGCACGTTATCGATGTGGAGGGGGCTCGGCCCTATGATAAGGCTGGAAAACGTATCGAAGGTCCGCTGCGTTTAAAACCTTTGCGCAGACTAATTGATAGGATCGAGGCGCATTCTCTCTACACCGCAATCGTTGTGGCAGTTGTTTCATCCGTTTCAACATTATTGATCCCGCATATCTTTCCACTACTGCAAAGCCTATTTTTTTTGATCATTGGCTTGGTTTGGGTAAAGTAATTCCATGGTCCGTCTCACCAAGAAACTTCTCTTCGCCATCGAGGCGGTGCTCGACATCGCCTATAACGCCGGCACGCTGCCGGTGCAATCGGGCGAGATCACCCGCCGCCAGGGGATTCCGCGCCGCTATCTGGAGCAGGTGCTGCAGCAATTGGTGCGCGCCGGGGTTCTCACCGGCGTGCGCGGGCCGCGCGGCGGCTATCGTCTGGCGCGCGAGCGCCGCCGCATCACCTTGGGCGAGATCGTCCAGGTCGTGCAGACGCTCGACGGCGCCGAGGACCCCTTGGGCGAGGCCGGCGGCGCCGAGCTCGGCCGCCGCGTCGTCCGGCCGGTCTGGCAGGAGCTCAATCTGGGCGTGATGAAGCAGCTCGATTCCATCACCATCGAGGATCTCTGCCTGCGCGCGCATAAGGACGGGCTGCCCGGCGAGTACGGCGCCAAGCTCGATTTCTCGATCTGATGGCCCAGCCTCCCGACAAAAACCCAGCCTCCCCGCCCGAGTTTCGCGGCCGGGTCTATGACAACATCACCGAGACCATCGGCGCGACGCCCTTGGTGCGGCTCAGGCATTTTGCCAAAGCGCATGACGTGCGCGCCGAGCTGCTCGGCAAATGCGAATTCTTCAACCCGCTCTCCTCGGTCAAGGACCGCATCGGCCTCGCCATGATCGAGGCGGCGGAGCAGGCTGGAAAGATAAAGCCGGGCAAGACCGTGCTGGTCGAGCCGACCTCGGGCAATACCGGCATCGCGCTCGCCTTCGTCGCCGCGGCCAAGGGCTATCGCCTGATCCTCGCCATGCCCGACAGCATGTCCGCCGAGCGCCGCGCCATGCTGAAATTCCTCGGCGCCGAGCTCGAGCTGACCCCAGCGGCGCAAGGCATGCGCGGATCGATCGCGCGCGCCGAGGCGCTGCTCAAATCCCTGCCCGATGCCTTCATGCTGCAGCAATTCCAGAACCCGGCCAATCCCGAGATTCACCGCCGCACAACCGCCGAGGAAATCTGGCGCGACACCGGCGGCAAGGTCGACGTTGTAGTCTCGGGCGTCGGCACCGGCGGCACGCTGACCGGCATCGGCTCGGTGCTGAAGCCCAGGAAGCCCGGGCTCAAGATGATCGCGGTCGAGCCCGAGGATTCGGCGGTGCTGTCGGGCGGACCGCCCGGCCCACACAAGATCCAGGGCATCGGCGCCGGATTCATTCCCGCCAATCTCGATGTTAGCCTGATCGACGAGGTGATCCGCATCGGCAACGAGACCGCGCTGCGCACCGCGCGCGAGCTGGCGCGGCTCGAGGGCGTCGCGGCGGGGATTTCCGCCGGCGCGGCGCTCGCCGCCGCCGCCGAGATCGGCGCGCGCTCGGCGATGGCGGGAAAATCGATCGTCGTCATCCTGCCCGACACCGCCGAGCGTTATCTCTCCACGGCCTTGTTCGAGGGCATCTGATGGCGATCGCGGATATCGGGGCGCTGAGCGAGGCCCAGTTCGAGCGCTATGCCCGGCATCTCATCCTCGACGAGGTTGGCGAGGCGGGCCAGGCGCGGCTGCTTCAATCGCGCGTGCTGGTGGTGGGGGCCGGCGGGCTCGGCTCGCCGCTGCTGCTCTATCTCGCCGCCGCCGGTGTCGGCACCCTCGGCATTGTCGACGACGATGCGGTTGATCTGCCCAATCTGCAGCGACAGATCGTCCACGGCACGCCCGATCTGGGCCGGGCCAAGACCGCAAGCGCCAAGGCGGCGCTGGCCCGCATCAATCCCGAGATTCGGGTTACCGTGCACGAGCTTCGCCTCGATGCCGCCAACGCGCCCGAGATTATCGCGCGCTACGATCTTGTCGCCGATGGCAGCGATAATTTCGCCACGCGGTACCTCCTGAACGATCTTTGCTATGCGATGAGGAAGACCCTGGTCGGCGCCGCGCTGTCGCCGTTTGACGGGCAATTATCGACTTACAAAGCGTTCTTGGGCCCGCCGAACCCCTGCTATCGCTGCCTCTTCCGCGAGCCGCCGCCCGAGGACAGCGTGCCGCGCTGCGAGACCGCCGGCATATTGGGCGCCGTCGCCGGCGTCATGGGCACCCTCCAAGCCGTCGAGGTGCTGAAGGAATTGCTCGGCATTGGCGAGAGCCTGTCGGGGAAATTGCTGATGTACGATTCGCTCAACACCAATTTCCACAAGATCGAAATCCCGCGAGATCCCGATTGCCCCACCTGCGGCGGCTAGCCGGCCGCGGCTAGAGCATGCCCTCGACGACGCGGTCGGGCGGGCGGTGGCCGTCGGCGAAGGTTTTGATATTCAGGATCACGCGCTGGCCCATATCGATGCGGCCCTCGAGCGTCGCCGAGCTCATATGCGGCAGCAGCACGACATTGTCGAGCGCCAACAGCCGGGAATCCATCTTGGGCTCGCCCTCGAAGACGTCGAGTCCGGCTCCGGCGATGGCGTGCTCGAGCAGCAGCCCGATCAGCGCCTGCTCGTCGATCACCTCGCCGCGCGCGGTATTGACCAGGATCGCCTCGCGCCGCAACAATTTGAGACGCCGCGCCGAGAGCAGATGGAACGTCGCCGGGGTGTGCGGGCAATTGACCGAGAGGATATCCATCCGCGCCAGCATCTGATCGAGGCTGTCCCAATATGTCGCGGCCAATTCCTGCTCGATCTCCTCGGCCACGCGCTTGCGGTTGTGATAATGGATCGAGAGGCCGAAGCCCTTGGCGCGCCGCGCCAGCGCCTGGCCGATGCGGCCCATGCCGAGGATGCCGAGCCGCTTGCCCCAGAGCCGCTGGCCCAGCATGAAGGTGGGCGACCAGCCCTGCCATTTGCCGCCGCGGATCAGCCGCTCGCCCTCGCCGACCCGCCGCGCCACTGCGAGGATGAGCGCCATGCTCATATCGGCGGTGTCCTCGGTCAAGACACCCGGCGTGTTGGTCACCATGATGCCCTTCGCCTTCGCGGCAGCGAGATCGATATGGTCGAAGCCGGCGCCGAAGGAGGCGATGAGCTTCAGGTTCGGCCCGGCGGCGGCGATGACGAATTCGTCGATGCGGTCGGAGACCGTCGGCACCAGCACATCGGCCTCGGCGCAGGCGGCCTGGAGCTGGGCCGGGCTCATCGGCACGTCGCCGTCGTTGAGCCGCGCGTCGAACAGCTCCATCATCCGCGTCTCGACGGCGTCGGGCAGCTTGCGCGTGACGATGACGAGCGGCTTTTTCGCCGACATTCTGAGCGTTCTCCCTGACAGCCCATAGCAAGCGCCTCATTGACTGTCCAGCGTACGTGCAGCTCGTCAAGGGCGAAGCGAAGAAAGTGGCGACGCGGCTTGACGTGCCACGTATTTGACGGCGACAACAGGCGCGCATGCCCCCAGCCAGCAAAGCGCCCAACGAGCCGGTAAGCCAGGCCGCCATTTTCGGCGCGGCGATGGTGGCGGTGCTGTTCTTCGCCCTCACCACGCCGCTGACCCGCGCCGTCACCTTTCACTTCGACCCGATGCTGCTCGGCATGCGGCCGGCGGCGGCGGGGCTGGTGGCAATTCCGCTGATCGCGATCCTGCGCCTGAAGGGCCCGCGCCGCCCGCATGATTGGCTGCTGCTGGCGATCTCGGCCGGCGGCAGCTTCGTGGCATTTCCCGTGCTCTATACCCTGGGCCAGGCCTATACCTCGGCCTCGCATGGCGCGCTGATCCAGGCCTCGATGCCAATCATCACGGGTGCCGCGGCGGCGATCGTCGAGCGGCGCCGTCCCGGCCACGCCTGGTTCGTCGGCGGCGCCGTCGCCTTCGCCGGAGAGGCGGTGCTGGTGTTCTTTCGCGGCAGCGATGCGGCGGCGCGCGAGGCCAGCATCGGCGGCGATCTGCTCATCCTGCTCGCCTCGATCCTCTCGGCCAGCGCCTATGTCGCGGGCTCGCGCCTGGCGCAGCGCATCTCAGCGCTGGGGGCGACGCTTTACAGCGTGTCGCTCGCGGCGCTGGTGCTGTTGCCCTTCGCGGTGCCGCGCGCGCTCCATGCGGATTGGAGCGATCTCGGCGTCGGGCTTTGGGTCGCAATCGTCGTGCTGTGCTTCGGACCGACGCTGTTGGCCTTCATCGCCTGGTTCTGGGCCTTATCGCGCGGCGGGGTGCAACGCGTCGCCGTGCTGCAATTCGCGCAATCGCCGCTCGCCGTGCTGATCGCCATCGTCTTCCTCGACGAGCCAGTGACCATCCCGCTGCTCGTGGCACTCGCCGCGATCCTGGCCGGCATCGCCATCGCGCGCCGCGCCAAGCCTTGAGCGCCGCCGATTCGGCCATGCCCTTGACCGGCATGGCCGGCGGCGTTAGAGGTGAGTCCGTGAGCGCCATCGCCAGACCCGTCCATCCGATTCGTCGCGCCTTGGCCGCGCTGATTCTCGTTCTTGCCGCGTCGCATCTGGCATTGGCAGACGACCCGAAGCCGCCGCGCTATTTCAGCCTGCGCGTCGCCGAGGTCAATCTGCGCACCGGCCCCGGCACCAAATACCCGATCCAATGGGTGTTCCACCGAAAGGGCCTGCCGGTCGAGGTGACCGCCGATTACGACGTCTGGCGCAAGGTGCGCGACTACCAGGGCACCGAGGGCTGGGTGCATGAGCGCATGCTGTCGCCCTCGCGCACCGTCGTCATCCGCACCGATACGCGGACGATCTATCAGGAGCCGGCGCGCGATTCGGCCGCGCTGGCGCGGCTCGAGCCCGGCGTCATTGCGAAGCTGCTCGAATGCCGCAACGCCTGGTGCCGGGTCGAGACGCCGAAGCAGGACATCAAGGGCTGGCTGCTGCGCAGCGAGGTCTGGGGCGTCGGCCCGGATGAGGTCGTCGAGTAGTCAGCCGGCCGCGAGAGCTTAGGCTAAGTCACCCGCCAGAGCCTGACGCACCGGCTCGGGCAGCACCGCCATATGCCCGTAATGCGGATGCTCGATGCCGACCACTACCTGAGTGCCGGCGGCGTGGAATTTCACCTTTTGCGCGGCGGTGAAGGGAAAGCGCACGAATTGCACCGACGAGGCCTTACCCTCGGGCGAGGTGTTCTCGCGCGTCGGATCGGGAATGCCGGCGATTTTCTCGCCGGCGAAGCTGAGCGAAATCTTGCTCTCGACCCCGCCAAGCTGGCCCAGCACGCGAGCGCGCAGATTGGGATCGTCGATCTCGAACATCACCGTCGCCACTAGATCGTCGCCCTTGGGGATGAGCGGGTTATAGGCCTCGAGCTCGTCGACGATCTGCGCCTCGCCGCCGCGCTCGACCGCCAGCATCTCGTGCACCTGGTGCCACATAGTGTCGAAATTCTCGAAATAGAAGGTCGCGTGCGGCCCGACCTCGATGCGGCGGTTCTTCTTCAGCGCGCTGACCCGGCTGCGGTGATCCTTGCGTTCGGCGAGATAGCGCTCCATCGGCATGATGTCGGCGCGGGTCATGGCGCGGCGTTCGGTCATGGCGTCGGCACTCCCGGCAGCACGCCATAGGCGAGTGCCATCAGCTCGAGCGGGTGATAGGTCGTATCGCCGGCCTTGTCCAAGGCCGGTTTCGCCTCCTCGCCCAGCATCGCCATGTCCTGGCGGATATGCATGGCGGCGAGCGGGCATTCCGAGGCGATGAAGGCCTTGGCATTCTTGGCCGCGGATCGTGCGACCGGCTTGCCGATCTTGATCGCGACCTCGAAATTATCCGTCATCACGCCCCAGGAGCCGCCATGGCCCGAGCAACGCTCGATCACGGCGATCTCGGTCGCCGGCAGCAGGCGCAGCATCTCCGCCGCCTTCTGCCCCATGTTCTGGGCGCGCGCATGGCAGGCGATATGCACGGTGACGCCGCCGGGCAACGGCTTCAATCCGGGCGCCAGCCCCTCATGCTTGGCGATGTCGACGAGATATTCGCTGGCGTCGTAGGTCGCCTCGGATAGGCGCTTCACGTCGGCATCCTCGGGCAGCAGCAACGGCCATTCGAATTTCAGCATCAGCGCGCAGGACGGCACCAGCGCCACCACATCGTAGCCCTGATCGATATAGGTTTTGAGCTCCGCCGCGACGTGGCGCGCGCTCTCCGCCACGCGGGCCAGATCGCCGCGTTCGAATTGCGGCATGCCGCAGCAGCCGGGATAGGCCACGACGGTCTCGACGCCGTTCTTCGCCAGCACCGCCTGCACCGCCTCGCCGATGCGTGGGTTGTTGTAGTTGACGAAGCAGGTCGCGTAGAGCACCGCCTTGCGGCTGCGCGCCGGAGCCTCGGCGGATCGCGCCGGCGGATTGGCCTTGGCGCGCATCATAAAGCTCTTGCCGTGAAATTTCGGCAGCTCGGCACGGCGATCGATGCGCGCAGTTTTTTCCATCAACGGCCGGGTGAGATGGTTGTCGGTCTTGACCGCCCAATTGGCGAGCGGCGCCAGCGCGTCGCCGAGCCTGCCGTTGCGGTCGGTCTCGACCAGCTGCTTGTCCAGCGCCCGCCCATGTCCCGCCTTCAATTCGGCGGCGCGGGCACGCAACATCAGATGCGGGAAATCGAGGTCGAAGGGATGCGGCGGCACATAGGGGCATTTGGTCATAAAGCACATGTCGCAGAGGGTGCAGGCCTCGACGACTTTTGCGTAATCCTTCTTGTCGACGCCATCGACCTCGCCGGTCGGGCCGCTGTCGATAAGGTCGAACAGGCGGGGGAAGCTGTCGCACAAATTGAAGCAGCGCCGACAGCCATGGCAGATCTCGAAGACGCGGGTGAGCTCGGCCTCGACCTTGGCCGCATCATAGAAATCCGGATCCTGCCAGGAGATCGGGTGGCGCATCGGCGCGCCAAGGCCGCCTTCAGCCATGGAAGCTCATCTTCCGAAAAATAAACGCGAAACGATAAAGCGGGCGCGGCCATCGCCACGCGGGCGACGGCCGCCGCGGATTATCGGCCCAGGCTGTCGAGCGCCTTCTGGAAGCGCCCGGCATGGGATTTCTCCGCCTTGGCCAGGGTCTCGAACCAGTCGGCGATCTCGTCGAAGCCTTCCTGGCGCGCGGTCTTGGCCATGCCGGGATACATGTCGGTGTATTCGTGCGTCTCGCCGGCGATGGCGGCGGAGAGGTTGAGATTGGTGGCGCCGATCGGCTTGCCGGTCGCCGGGTCGCCGGTCTCCTCGAGGAATTCGAGATGGCCGTGCGCGTGGCCGGTCTCGCCCTCGGCGGTGGAGCGGAAGACCGCGGCGACGTCGTTGAAGCCCTCGACGTCGGCCTTCTGCGCGAAATAGAGATAGCGGCGATTCGCCTGGCTCTCGCCGGCGAATGCGTCTTTGAGGTTGCCCTCGGTCTTGGAGTCCTTCAATCCGGCCATCATGTCCTCCTTCGGGAAAGCGGGGCGGCGCTTGACGCGCCGTCGTCTCTGTATATGAGCCGCGGCGGAGCCCCTGTCAAGAGTTTAGAATAGTTTTAAGCTACCGTTTAAAACTCTGAGCAAATTAGAATAATTCCTAATCAGCGCGGCTTGGCGGCGGTTTTCTGAACGCCCGCACCGGCGCGCTCGACCCGGATCACCACGTCGACGCGGCGGATCGCGGCGCCGTCGGGCGGCGCCGGCAGGTTGGTCACGGCGATGCGCTCGCCCGGGATGTCGAGCAGATGGCCCGAATCCTCGTAGAAGAAATGATGGTGGTCGGAGACGTTGGTGTCGAAATAGGAGCGGCCGGAATTGATCACCACCTCACGAAGGAGTCCCGCACCGACAAACTGATGCAGCGTGTTGTAGACCGTGGCGAGCGAAACCTTGACCGCGGCGTTGAGCGCCTCGCCGTGCAGATCCTCGGCGCTGACATGGCGGTCGCCCGGCTCGAACAGCAGCCGGGCCAGCGCCAAGCGCTGCCGCGTCGGCCGCAGATTAGCGGCACGCAGGCGTTCCAGGGCATTGGCGAAGGGACGGGGCGCGCTCATGCTCGGCATATGGTCATTTCTAGCGACAATTGAAGGCCAAAACCAGCCCGATCAGCCGCCGATCTGTATGCGCGACACCAACTCGCGCACCGTCGGTATGAAGCCGTTGGCGTAGAACGGATCGGTGGCGAAGCGGAAGGCGTTGGTGCCCGAGAACATCAGCTGATTCTCGACGTCGTCGGAATGGCGGATGGTCTGCAGCGTCTTCTGGATGCAGAAGCTGCGCGGATCGGCTTTCTTGCCGGTGGTGCCTTCCTCGTTCTGCGACCAGTTGGAGAAGGCGCAGGCCGAGAGGCAGCCCATGCAGTTGATCTGATCGGTGCGAATCTCGAGCGCTTTCTCCGGCGTGACGAAGACCAGGGTCGAATCCGGCGTGCGCAGCGCCTCGGTGAAGCCATTGGCCATCCAGATCACCGCGCGCTCGCGGTCATGCGGTGTCAAATATACCACCCGACTGCGCGCGCCGACTTCCAAGGGCGCCAGATGATCGCCGACCGATTCGACCGAATAGGCGACCTGGCGGTCGGAGCGCTGGCGCAGCTCGTTCAAGAAGCGGTTGCGCACCGCCGAGGAATAGAATCCGGTTGGGCTGAAATGGTTGAGGAAGACGTCGCCCTCCTTAAGGGTGAGCAGCTTGCGCTTCCACGCGTCGGAGATTGGGCTTTCCTTGGTCAGCAGCGGCCGGGTGCCGAATTGGAATCCGACCGGCCCGAGATCGGCATTGTCGATCCAGTCTTCCCATTCCTTCAGGTTCCACACGCCGCCGGCCATGACGATGGGGGTGGAATCGAGCCCGTATTCGCGCATCTGCTTGCGCAAATCGAAGACGCGCGGGAAGGGCGCCTCGGGCCGTAGGGGATCCTCGCTGTTGGAGAGGCCGTTATGGCCGCCGGCGAGCCAGGGATCCTCGTAGACGACGCCGCCCATCCAGTCGCGGAACTTGAAATAGGCGCGCTTCCACAAGGCGCGGAAGGCGCGCGCCGAGGAGATGATCGGATAATAATGAACGCCGTAATTCGAGCAGACCTCGGCGAGGCGATAGGGCATGCCGGCGCCGCAGGTGACGCCGTTGATCAAGCCCTTGGCGCCTTCCAGCACGCCGACCAGAATTTGCTCGGCCGCCGCCATCTCCCACAGCACGTTCATGTGGAGACGGCCCTGGCCGGAGGCGCGCTCGTAGGCGACGCGCGCCTGCTCGATGCCGCCCTTGATGGCGTAGCGGATCAGCTCCTCGTGCCGCTCGCGGCGAGTGCGCCCGTGATAGACCTGCGGGATGATGTTGCCGTCGGCATCGAAGCTGTCGGCGTTGACGCCGGAGAACGTGCCGACACCGCCCGACGCCGCCCAGGCGCCGGAGCTTTCGCCGGTCGAGATCGCGACACCCTTGCCGCCCTCGATCAGGGGCAGGACCTCGCGACCACCGAAAACCAAGGCATTCAGCGCCTTCACGGCTCCCGCACCTCTTTCACCGCATGCCGCACCCGATCATGGGGGCGACGCCGCGGAAATTTCAACCAACCCGATTCGGGCCCCGCGATAGAGCGGGCCCGCCTCCGCAACAGCTAGGCCGCGCCGGCGCGCTGCGAGCCGATATCGGCGCCGGTGGCCTGGTCGACCTGCTTCATCGACAGCTTGACCTTGCCGCGGTCGTCGAAGCCCAGCACCTTGACCTTGACCTGATCGCCGACATTGACGACGTCGGTGGTCTTGCCGACGCGTTGCGCCGCCAGCTCGCTGATATGAACGAGGCCGTCCTTGGCGCCGAGGAAATTGACGAAGGCGCCGAAATCCATCGTCTTCACCACCTTGCCGGTATAGATGACGCCGACTTCCGGCTCGGCGACGATGCCCTTGATCCACTTGATCGCAGCCTCGGCGGCACCCGCCTCGACCGCCGCCACCTTGATGGTGCCGTCATCCTCGATGTCGATCTTGGCGCCGGTGACCTCACAGATCTCGCGGATAACCTTGCCGCCCGAGCCGATGACTTCGCGGATCTTGTCCTTCGGCACCATGATGACGGTGATGCGCGGCGCGTTGTTGCTGACTTCGCCGCGGGCCGAGGTGAGCGCCTTGCTCATCTCGCCGAGAATGTGAAGACGCCCGTCCTTCGCCTGGTCGAGCGCGATTTTCATGATCTCCTCGGTAATCGAGGTGATCTTGATGTCCATCTGCAAGGCGGTGACGCCGCGGTCGGTGCCCGCCACCTTGAAGTCCATGTCGCCGAGATGGTCCTCGTCGCCGAGAATGTCCGACAGCACGGCGAAGCCGGAATCCTCCTTGATGAGGCCCATGGCGATGCCGGCGACCGGGCGCGCCAGCGTGACGCCGGCGTCCATCAGCGACAATGAGGCGCCGCAAACGCTCGCCATCGAGGACGAGCCGTTCGATTCGGTGATCTCCGAGACGACGCGGACGGTATAGGGGAACGCCTCCTTGGTCGGCAGCAACGGATGCACCGCCCGCCAGGCGAGCTTGCCGTGGCCGATCTCGCGCCGTCCGGGCGAGCCCATGCGCTTTGCCTCGCCCGTCGAATAGGGCGGGAAGTTGTAATGCAGCATGAAATTGGCGCGGAACTCGCCCTCGAGCGCGTCGATGATCTGCTCGTCCTGGCCGGTGCCGAGCGTGGTGACGACGATCGCCTGGGTCTCTCCGCGGGTAAAGAGGGCGGAGCCGTGCGCGCGCGGCAAGATGCCGACCTCGCAGGTGATCGGCCGGATGGTCTTGGTGTCGCGGCCGTCGATGCGGGGCTGGCCCTTCAGGATGGCGCCGCGGACGATATCGGCCTCGAGCGACTTGAAGAGCTTGCCGGCGAGCGTGCGGTCCTCTTCGGGCACCAAATCGGCGATCTTGCCCTTGGCGGCGTCGAGCATCGAGGAGCGCGCCTGCTTCTCGCGCGTCGCATAGGCCGATGCGAGATCGCCGGAGACGGCGCCGCGCAGCTTTGCCTCGATCGCCTTTTTCTTCTCGGAATTATCGACGAGGTTCCACGGCTCCTTCGCCGCCTGCTCGGCCAGCTGGACGATGGCATCGAGCACCGGCTGGAATTCGCGATGACCGAACATGACGGCGCCGAGCATGATCTCCTCGGAGAGCTCCTTCGCCTCGGATTCGACCATCAGCACGCCTTCCTTGGTGCCGGCGACGAGGAGATCGAGCGAGGAATTCGGCAGGTCAGAGAGCTTCGGGTTGATGACGTATTTGCCGTCGATATAGCCGACGCGGGCGCCGGCGATCGGGCCCATGAAGGGAATGCCGGAAATCGTCAGCGCGGCCGAGGCGCCGACCAGCGCCACGACGTCGGGATCGTTCTCGAGGTCGTGCGACAGCACAGTGCAGACGACCTGAGTCTCGTTGAGAAAGCCCGGCACGAAGAGCGGCCGGATCGGGCGATCGATCAGGCGCGAGGTCAGCACCTCTTTTTCGGTCGGACGGCCTTCACGCTTGAAGAAGCCGCCCGGGATCTTGCCGGCGGCGAAAGTCTTTTCCTGGTAGTTGACGGTGAGCGGGAAGAAATCCTGTCCCGGCTTCGCCGTTTTCGCGGCAACTGCGGTGCACAGCACGGTGGTTTCGCCGTATGTCGCCAGCACGGCGCCATTGGCTTGCCGCGCGATGCGACCTGTCTCCAGCACGAGGCGGCGACCGCCCCAGTTAACTTCCTTGCGGAATATCTCGGACATCGTCTTTCTCTCTCTTCTTTCTCTCGGTGTGAAACGGGGCAGGGACGCCAAGCACGCGGCCATGATGGCCGACGCGGATGCGGCGCCCGGAGTTGGGGTCGGACTTGGCGGTGTCGGTGGCTGCGCTGCTCAGCGGCGCAGTCCCAGCCGGTCGATCAGTTTTTCGTAGCGTGTCGTGTCGACGCGCTTCAGATAGTCGAGCGTCGAACGCCGCGCGCCGACCATGACCAAGAGCCCGCGACGCGAGTGGAAATCCTTGGTATGCGTCGCCAGGTGCTCGGACAGTTTTTGGATGCGCTCGCTTAGAATCGCGACCTGCACCTCGGGCGAGCCGGTATCGCCTTCTTTACGCGCGTATTCGGAGACAAGCTCCGCCTTGCGCGCTACGGTTATCGACATCGTTTCTCCTTCGATGACTAGATGTTGAGTACGCGTAGAGGGCGAATTCCCCCGGACGCGACTTCCGCCAGCGCCACCAGCCGACCGCCATTCGTTGCTCGGATACGCGCGCCGTCGCCGATTTGAGTGAGGCGCGCCCGATCCGTCGGGTGCAACGGCGTCACGGACTGGCCGCGACGCATGGCTTTCGCCTGATCCTCCGTCAAGGCCAGCGCCGGGATGTCGTCCAGCGCGGTCTCAAGCGGAAGCAAGTGCTCGGAAGCGGCGGCACTATGGCCCAGCGCCTGGAGTTTATCCAGGGAAATCGCCCGCTCCAGGGTGAAGCAACCGACCGAAACACGTTGCAGTTCAATGACATAGGCGACGGTGCCCAGCGCCAGGGCAAGGTCGCGGCCGAGCGCCCGGATATAGGTGCCGGGGCCCACGGTCGCGGCAAAGCGCGCGCGGTCGGGCCCGTCCGATCCGAGAAATTCGAGGCTATGGATGGTGACGGCGCGGGCGGCGAGCGCAACCGGCTGGTTGCGCCGCGCGAGATCGTAGGCGCGCTCACCCTGGATCTTGAGCGCCGAGAAGGCGGGCGGCATTTGCGCCTGGGTGCCGATGAAGCGCGGCATGATTTCACGGATTTGCGATTGGCTCGGACGCGCCGGGCTCGACGCCGTCACTTCGCCCTCGGCATCGTCGGTCGAGCGCGCCTCGCCCCAGGCGAGCGCGAAGCGATAGGCCTTTTGCCCACCCGCCGACCAGGCGATGGTCTTGGTCGCCTCGCCGAGCGCGATCGGGAGAACGCCGGTCGCTAAGGGATCGAGGGTCCCGGCATGGCCGGCCTTTTGCGCACCGAGGGCACGCTTCACGGCGCCGACCGCCTGGCTCGAGGTCAGATGCAAAGGCTTGTCGAGCACGATCCAGCCATGGATCGGCTCGCCTTTATTTCTTCGGCTCATCGTCCGCGCCGGGCTTCGGGGCCAGATCGCGCTCGACCTCCGGCCGGTGCAGCAGCGCGTCGATCTGGCTCGCATGCTCGAAGGAATGATCGAGCTCGAAATGCAGCGCCGGCATGGCGCGCAGCTGAACCTCTTGCGCCAACTCGTGGCGCAGGAACCCCGCGGCGCGCTGCAGCGCCGCCAGCGCCGCCTCCGCGCGGGCACCGCCCAGCGGCATGACGAAAACCGTGGCGTGCTTCAGATCGGGCGCCACGCGCACCTCGCTCACGGTGATGGCGAGGCCGGCAAGATCGGGATCGTGCAGGCGACCCGCCTCGAACAGGCGCGCCAGCGCATGGCGCAGCTCCTCGCCGACCCTGAGCGGGCGCGGGGCAGGATCGTTCGATCCCCGTCTTGGCATGTCTCACCTATCTTTGAAAAGCGGCCGAGGCCTAGAGCGCGCGGGCGACCGATTCAACCTCGAAGCACTCGATGACGTCGCCCTTTTCGATATTGTCGTAATTCTCGAAGGCCATGCCGCATTCGGTGCCTTCGCGCACCTCGCGCACCTCGTCCTTGAAGCGCTTCAGGGTCTTCAGGCTGCCCTCGTGGATAACGACGCTGTCGCGCAGCAGGCGCACCTTGGCGCCGCGCCGCACCAGCCCCTCGCGCACCATGCAGCCAGCGACCTTGCCGACCTTGGTGATGTTGAAGACCTCGCGGATCTCGGCGTTGCCGAGGAAGCGCTCGCGCAGCGTCGGCGACAGCATGCCGGTAAGCGCCGCCTTCATGTCGTCGATCACCTCGTAGATGATTGAATAGTAGCGGATCTCGACGCCGTCGCGCTTGGCGAGATCGCGCGCCTGCGGGTTGGCGCGCACGTTGAAGCCGATGATGATGCCGCTCGACGCCTTGGCGAGGATGACGTCGCTCTCGTTGATGCCGCCGACCGCGGCATGCAGCACCCGTACCGCGACCTCGGCGGTCGCCAGGCCCTCGAGCGAGACGGTGATGGCCTCGAGCGAGCCCTGCACGTCGGATTTGACTACGACGGCGAACTCCTTCGTCGCACCCGCGGCGATCTGCGAGAACATCTGCTCGAGCGTGCCGCGGGCGCCGGCGGTCGCGGTCTTCTCGCGCCGCTGCCGCTGACGGTAGGCCGCGATGTCGCGCGCCTTGCCCTCGTTCTCGGCGACCAGGAAATCGTCGCCGGCGAGCGGCGTGCCGTTGAGACCGAGCACCTCGACCGGCACCGAGGGCCCGGCCGATTGGACGTTCTGGCCGCGATCGTCGATCAGCGCGCGGACGCGGCCCCATTCGCTGCCCGAGACGAAAATATCGCCCAGCTTTAGCGTGCCGCGCTTGATCAGGACGGTCGCGACCGAGCCGCGGCCGCGCTCGATCTTGGCCTCGATCACGCTGCCCTCGGCGGGACGGTCCGGATTGGCCTTCAAATCGAGGATTTCGGCCTGCAGAAGAATGATTTCCTCGAGCTTGTCGAGATTGGTCTTCTTGGTGGCCGAGACCTCGACGTCGAGCACCTCGCCGCCGAGCTTTTCGAGCACGATCTCGTGCTGCAGCAGCTCCTGGCGGACCCGCTCGGGATTGGCGTCGGGCTTGTCGATCTTGTTGATGGCGATGATCATCGGCACCTTCGCCTCTTTGGCGTGGCGAATCGCCTCGATGGTCTGCTCCTTGATGCCGTCATCGGCCGCGACCACCAGCACGACGATGTCGGTGACCTGGGCGCCGCGCGCGCGCATCGCGGTGAAGGCCTGATGGCCCGGCGTATCGATGAAGGTAATGCGCTGGCCGCCCTTAAGCACGACTTGATAGGCGCCGATATGCTGGGTGATGCCGCCGGCCTCGCCCGCGACGACGTCGGTCGAGCGCAGCGCGTCGAGGAGCGACGTCTTGCCGTGATCAACATGGCCCATCACGGTGACGACCGGCGGGCGGGCGCGCAGCGTTTCGGGCGCGTCGACATCGCCCTTCAGCCCGAGCTCGACGTCGGATTCGGAGACGCGCTTGATCTTGTGGCCGAATTCAGTGACCAGCAGCTCGGCGGTGTCGGCGTCGATCGACTGGGTGATGGTCGCCATCACGCCCATCTTCATCAGCGCCTTGATGACGTCGGCGGCGCGCTCGGCCATGCGATTGGCGAGCTCCTGCACGGTGATGCCTTCCGGCACGGTGACGTCGCGCGATTGCTTGACCGGCTCTTGCGTCTCTTGGAGCTGATGGGCGCGCAGCTTCTCGCGCTGGCGCTTGACGCGTGCCTCGCTGCGGATGCGCTCCTCATTGTCCTCGTTGAGCACGCGCGTGACGGTGAGCTTGGAGCGGCGGTCGCGCGGCGCCTCGCGGCGCGGCGCCAGCACCGGGCGCTTCGGCGCCATGCCGGGACGACGCGGCCGGCCATCATCCTCTTCCTCCTCGACCGCCTTCACCTTGCCGGCGGCGGTCAACGCCGCGACCTTGGCGGCGGCGGCCTTGCCAGCGCGCTCCCCCAGCTCGCGGCGGGAATCTTCCTCCGCCTTCTGCTTGCGGCGGTTCTCATCCTCGGTCGGGCGGGCATCGCCGGACGGCGCGTCGGTCGGCTTGCGCTTGGCATCCTCGGCGGCGCGGAGCAGCGATTCCTTCAGTTTGAGATCGGCGTCGACGGCCGCCTGGCGGCGATCCTCTTCCTCGACCTTGATCGCCGATTTGAGCGCGCGGGCGCGATGCGCGCGCTCTTCTGGCGTGAGGCCATGCGGCAGCACCACGCCACGGCGCGGCGTTGTCGCCGGAGCGGATGGCGATGAAGCCGGCATCGCCGCCGGCTTGGGCGCGGCGGCGAGGCCGACAGCAGTGTCCTTAGCGGCGGGCAAGGCGATTTCACCCGGCGCCAAGACGCGCTTCTTGCGAACCTCGACTTGCACCGTCTTGGAGCGGCCATGCGGGAAGCTTTGTCGCACCGAGCCGGTCTCGATCGGCTTGCGCACCTCGAGCTTCGGTCCCGGACGCACCAGGGTCAGCGGTCGTTTATCGTCGCCTTTATCGGTCATCCAGCCTCAAGCCTTAACCGTTTGACGGCGAAAACCGGCAAGCCGCGCCGATTCCGCCAGAAAGTTTTTCGCCAGGCCGCCGCGCAGGAGCGCCGCATGCACGACATGCTCGCGCGCGAAGGCGGCGCCCAGCTCGGCGGCGGTCAGAACCTCGACCACCGGCAGATCGGGCACCAGCCGCGCGAGCTTCTCGCGGCCGTCGGCGGCGCCATCCACCGCCTCAACCAGCACTGAAACCGTACCCTTGTTCAGCTCCGCCTCGACCTTGGCGAAGCCGGCGACCGCCTGGCCGGCGCGGCGCGCCAGGCCCAGCAACTCGCCGGCCCGCCGAACCAGCAGAGCCTCGATCCGGTCGGCCAGATCGGCCGGGACGGAAACCTTTTCACGGGCCGCGCGAGCAAACAGGCCCTTTTTCACGGCCGCGGCGACTATATCGCGGCGCGCCAGCGTCCACAAACCCCGCCCGGGCAGCTTTCCCGCCACATCGGGCACGATCGATTGATCGGGACCGACGACAAAGCGCAGCAGGGCGCTCTTATCGTAGCTCTCGCCGGTGACAAGGCAACGGCGTTGCGGCCCGGAACGGTCCGCCGCCTCGTCGAACGCGGTCTCCTGGGCGAGCGCTGCGGTCAATCGCTACTCCGGCTTTGCCGCGGCGGTATCGGCGTCGGCGACCTCGGCGACGGCCGGCTCGTCGGGGAACCAATGGGCGCGCGCCTTCATGATGATGGCGTTGGCGTCGTCGGCTTCGAGCTTTAGCCCGCCGCCTTGCGCGATCTCGATCAGCTCGTCGCCGGCGAGATCGGCGAGATCGTCCAGCGTCTTGACGCCTTTTTCGCCGAGCGCAACCAGGAGACCGGGCGAGACGCCCTCGACCTCGGCGACGTCATCGGCGACGCCGAGCTCCTTGCGGCGGTTCTCGTGCTTCTCGTCGCGTTCCTTGATGAAATTCCGCGCGCGCTGCTGCAGCTCCTTCGCCACATCTTCCTCGAAGCCCTCGATGCCCGAGAGCTCGGTGACCGGCACGAAGGCGATGTCCTCGACCGAGGTGAAGCCCTCGGTGACGAGCAGATGCGCGATCACGTCGTCGACATCGAGCGCCTCGATGAAGAGCGCGGTGCGGGTGCGGAACTCTTCCTGGCGGCGCTCGCTTTCCTCGGCCTCGGTCAGGATGTCGATATCCCAGCCGGTGAGCTGCGAGGCGAGGCGCACGTTCTGGCCGCGCCGGCCGATCGCCAGCGAAAGCTGGTCATCCGGAACAACAACTTCAATGCGGCGCTGCTCTTCGTCCATCACCACTTTGGCGACTTCGGCCGGGGCGAGCGCGTTGACGACGAAGGTCGCCGGATCCTGCGACCAGGGAATGATGTCGATCTTCTCGCCCTGCAGCTCGGCGACCACGGCCTGGACGCGGCTACCGCGCATGCCGACGCAAGCGCCGACCGGATCGATACCGCTGTCGTTGGAGATGACGGCGATCTTGGCACGGCTGCCCGGATCGCGCGCGACGGCGCGGATCTCGATGATGGCGTCGTAGATCTCGGGCACTTCCTGGGCGAACAGCTTCGCCATGAATTGGGGATGGGTGCGCGACATGAAGATCTGCGGCCCGCGCACTTCCTGGCGAACGTCGTAGATATAGGCGCGCACGCGCTCGCCCTGGCGGAAGCTCTCGCGCGGCAGGAGCTCGTCGCGGCGCAGGATCGCCTCGGCGCGGCCCAGATCGACGACCACGTTGCCGAACTCGACGCGCTTCACCAGGCCGTTGACGATCTCGCCGACGCGGTCCTTGAATTCCTTGAACTGACGCTGACGCTCGGCGTCGCGCACCTTCTGCACGATGACCTGCTTCGCGGTCTGCGCGGCGATGCGGCCGAAATCGATCGGCGGCAGTGGATCGGTGAGGAAATCGCCGGTCTCGGCTTCGGGGTTCAGCTTCTTCGCCGCCTCGAGCGCGATCTGCGTCGCCTCGTTGGTGACCGGATCGGCAACCTCGCGGAAGCGCATCAGCTTGATGTCGCCGCTCTTGCGGTCGATCTCGGCGCGGATGTCGTATTCCTGGCCGAATTTGGAGCGGCCGGCCTTCTGGATGGCCTGCTCCATTGCCTCGAGCACCTCGTCGCGGTCAATGCCCTTGTCGCGGGCGACGGTGTCAGCGACCTGCAGCAGCTCGGCGCCGTGGGGAAAATTGGTGTTCTGCATGGGAGGGTCCTAGCTGCGCGCGACCGGGTTGGTGGCGGCGATCAAATCGTCGGTCAGCACCAGCTTGGCGCGCTGGATGGCATCCAGCGGGACCAGCACGGTGGTCGCTTCGCCGAGGCTGAGCTTGTCGGTGACGCGGAGCTTGGCGGCATCGCCCTCGAGCCCGAGCAGCCGGCCGCGAAAGCGGCGGCGGCCCTCGACCGGGCGGGCGAGATCGAGCTTCGCCTCGAATCCGGCGAAGCGCTGGTAATCCTCGGGCCGCAGCAGCGGACGGTCGATGCCGGGCGAGCTGACTTCGAGCACGTAGGCGCCCGGCACGGGATCGGCGACGTCGAGCAACACCGAGACCGCGTTGCTGACTTCCGAGCAGTCATCGACCGTCATGCCGCTCTCGTCGGCGCGCTCGGCCATGATCTGCAGCGTCGCGCGCTGCCCGCCGGTGCCGGTGAACACCACGCGCAGAACGCGAAAGCCCATCGCAGCGAGCGAGGGTGCGATCAAGGCCTCGATGCCCTTGGCGTCGATCAATCCGTTTTATCCTCTGGTTTGGCCGAAACCGGCCCAAATAAAAAGTGGGCCGCCGGCCCACCGTTGCAACCTCCCGACCATGTGATCGGGCTATGGGACACTATTTCTTCTTGTTGGCGGGGAATATAGCGCAAAACCGGCTCGCCGCAAGGGGGAAGCCGGGCGGCGGCGGCGCCAGGGATTCTGCTATCCCACTCGCCGGTAAAGGAAAAACCGAGGAGTGCAGCCCGATGCGCGCGCCTTTTCCTCGTAGCGGGTCGGCGGCCAATCCGTCGGGCGCTGGGGCCAATCGCCGCTGCCCTGCGCCAAAGCGGCAAAATCACTGCGGGTGGCGAGCATGGCCTCCATCCACTCCGCATATTCGGCGTGGTCGGTGGCAAGCCGCAGCTCGGACCCATCCGGCATCAGCCGGGCGAGCTGATCGAGGGTCGCCGCCGCCACCATGCGCCGCTTCTTGTGGCGCTCCTTCGGCCAGGGATCGGGAAACAGGATGAACACCCGGCCGAGGCAACGGTTGGGCAGGCGCTCCAGCAGCAGCCGCGCATCGTCGACGAAGAGGCGAATGTTGTTGAGGGCCCCCGCCTCGACCGCGTTGACAAGCTTGGCGATGCCGTTCTCGAAAACCTCGGCGCCGAGCATGCCGATATCAGGATGGGCCGCCGCCTGCGCCGCCAGATGCTCGCCGGCGCCGAAGCCGATCTCGAGCCAGATCTCCCGCGACGATGCCGGAAAGAGGGTCCGCGGATCGAGCCAGCCGGTTTCGGGCAGTGCCACGGCGAGGCGTGGCAGCACCCCCGTCATCAGGGCCTGCCGCCCCTGACGCAGCTTGCGGCCGCGGCGGCGGCCATAGATGCGCCGCTTGAGGTTTGCCGCCTCGATGCTGGTCATGCCGGGGATGGGACAGGCGGCGGGTGCCGCCGTCAAGCGCCGCCTCTACGAATCGTCCGAATAGGCGCCGCCGATCGCCTTGGCCAGCTCGAAAACGCGGCGGCGAAGCTGCGGATCGGAAATCTTGAGATAGGCCCTGACCAGCTCGAGCGTCTCGCGCTTCATCATCGGCTCGGCCTGAAAGGCGGTGGTGGATTCGCTCATTCCCTTGCCGGGCTCGGCGGCATAGGCGCCGGCGACCGCCGGATCCATCTCATCGAAGAAGTACGACACCGGCACGTCGAGCACGCGCGACAGATGATAGAGCCGGCTAGCGCCGACGCGGTTGGCGCCACGCTCGTATTTCTGCACCTGCTGAAAGGTCAAACCGATGGCCTGGCCGAGCTTTTCCTGACTCATACCGAGCAGCGTGCGACGCAGGCGAACGCGCGCGCCGACATGCACGTCGATCGGGTTCGGCTTGTCGCCTTTGCCGCGGCGTCCGCGGCCGCCGGTGATGGGAGTCATATGTCGCTCTGGTTCCGGACCAGATGGTTGTTTCTTGCGCCGGTAGGTTCTATCACGCGCGCGTGATCGGTCAACCCGCGAAACGCGAGTTTGCCCAATTTGCCCCGGAATTCCGCGGTCTAGTGGGGGGTGGGCGGCGGATTGCGCTCATAGCGCGAACACAAGGCGGCGAGCGCCAGCGCAACGAGCAAAAGCGCGAAGAACCCGCGATCGCCGGTGCGGGAATAGAGCGTCGGCGGCAGCGCGCGCGGCAGCGGCACATCGAGCACGCCGACATCGTTGAGGCCGAGCCGCGCGACAATGCGGCCGAGCGGATCGATCATCGCCGAGACACCGTTATTGCCGGCGCGGGCGAGCGGCAGGCCCTGCTCGACCGCCCGCACCCGCGCGATGGCGAGGTGCTGGAACGGTCCCGAGGTGAATCCGTACCAGGCGTCGTTGGTGATATTGAGCAGCCAGTCCGGACGATGCGCCGGGTCGACCGTCTCGCCCGGGAAGATCGCCTCGTAGCAGATCAGCAGACCAACCGGCGGCAAATCGGGCAGCGTCAGCGTCTCCGGCCCGGAACCGGCCGAGAAATCGACTGTCCCCGGCGTGATCTTGTCGATCGGCAGAATGGCGCGGAACGGCACGTATTCGCCGAACGGCACCAGATGATGCTTGTCGTAATGGCCGAGAATCTCGCCGGCATGATTTTCGACCGCGAGGCTGTTCCAGTAATGCGCGAGCGGCGCCGGGGCCGCGTCGCCGCGGATAGTACCGGCTATGACAATGCCGGCAACGGGCGCCGCCTGCGCCAGGGCAAGCCGGGCGTCGTCGTCGCGATCGAGAAAAGGCGGCCCGGCATTTTCGGGCCAGACCACCGCCGAAACCCGCTCGATGCCGGGCGACAGCGTCAGGCCGAGCAGGCGGCGAAAATTGGCGACCAGCGCGGCCGGGTCGTTGAAGAGGGTCTGCGGGATCGACGGCTGCACCAGCCGCAACGTGGCACCCGCGACGTCCGCGCGCGGCGATCGATCGAGCTGCCAGGCACCGCCGCCGGCCAGGACGACAATGATGGCGAGGGCCGACAGTGCCGGCCAATACCGGGCGCCGGCGGGATCGCCGAGCCGCGCCGGCAAGGAAGCCGCCAGCACGGTTAAGAAGCTCAGCCCGTAAATCCCGACCACAGCGCTCGCCTGCAGCATGGCGAGCGAGCCCGGGAAGCCGCCCGACCAGCCATAGCCGATCAGGTTCCAAGGGAATCCGGTCAGCACATGGCCGCGCAAATACTCGAAGACCGACCAGGAAATCGCCAACATGAGAATGCGGCCGGTACCGGGGAGGTGCAGCGCGCGGCTCACCTGGTCGCTCGTCCACAGCGCCGCACCGGTGAAGAGGGCAAATCCCGCCGGGATGCCCAGCTCGGAGACCGGCAAGAGCCACCAGAAATGCCGCCAATCGACCAGCAGGGCGAAACCGATCCAATAGAGCCCGGCGGCGAAGAATCCGGCGCCGAACCACCACCCGAGCGCGAAGGCCTGCCAGCCGCCGCGGCTGCCATCGCCGAGCCAAACCAGGCCGCAAAACGAAATCAGCAGGACCGGTGTCATGTCCACCGGTGGCAGCGCCGCCGCCGCCAGCGCACCCAGCACCAGCGCCGCGAGATAACGCCGCCAGCCGGTCAGTGTCGCGAGCGAAATCGCGAGTCGCTGCAGCGGCCGGATCGGCCCGAAGCTGCTCTGTAGCGGATAGGCCGTCTCAGCCATGCGCCACCCGCACCCGGTAGGGATCGGATATTCCGAGCCGCGCTAGGATCGCGCGCTCGCGGCTTTCCATGCGCTTTGCCTCGCCATTGGCTTCGTGGTCGAAGCCGAGCAGATGCAAGACGCCGTGCACGATGAGATGCGTGGTGTGATCGGCGATGCTCTTGCCCTGCGCCTTCGCCTCGCGCGCCACCGTCTCATAGGCCAAGACGACATCGCCGTAATGATGCAACTCAGCGGAAGCCGCCGTCGCCGCCGGGAAGGCCAGCACGTTGGTCGGCTTGTCAATATGGCGATAGTCGCGATTGAGCCGGCGCAAGGTCGCGTCATCGGCGAGCAGCAGCGAGAGTTCGGCGGGGCCGCGTGCCGCCTTATCCGCCTTGAGCCCCGCCAGCGCGGCGCGGCGGCACAGATCCTCGGCGCCGGGCAGACCGCGGCGCCAGCGTGCGCTGCGCAGCGTCACGTCGACCGCGACATCTGGCTGGGGCTGGGCCTCAGCCTTGCGGGTCATTCGGCTTGCGCCGCGTCTTGTCGTGCCGGTCATAGGCGGTGACGATGCGCGCAACCAGCGGGTGGCGCACCACATCGGCCTCGGAAAAGCGGATCATGGCGATGCCCTCGACCCCGCCCAGCGTCTCGATGGCGTCGGTCAAGCCCGAGCGCGCGCCCTTCGGCAGATCGATCTGCGATAGATCGCCGGTGACGGCCATGCGCGCATTCTCACCGAGCCGCGTCAGGAACATCTTCATCTGCACCGGCGTCGTGTTCTGCGCCTCGTCGAGAATGACATAGGCATTCGCCAAGGTGCGTCCGCGCATGAAGGCCAAGGGCGCGATCTCGATCTCGCCCGAGGTGATCCGCTTCACCACCTGGTCGCCCGGTAGCATGTCGTGCAGCGCATCGTAAAGCGGCCGCAGATAGGGATCGACTTTTTCCTTGAGGTCGCCGGGCAAGAACCCGAGGCGCTCGCCGGCCTCGACCGCCGGGCGCGACAGCACGATGCGTTCCACCTTTCCGTTCATCAGCATGTCGACCGCCATGGCGACGGCGAGATAGGTCTTGCCGGTGCCGGCGGGACCGAGACCGAAGACCATCTCATGGCTGCGCAACGCCTTGATGTACTGCGCCTGAACCGGGCCGCGCGGCGCGATGCGCCGCTTGCGGGTGCGGATCTCGTCGCTGTCGCTCCAGGGCTCGCCGCCGTGCTGCGGTGCCATGCGCAGCGCCGCATCGACCGCCTGGGCATCGACCTCATGGCCGCGCTTGAGGCGATCATAGAGCCCGGCCAGCGCCGATCGCGCCAATTCGGCGTGCGCGGCATTGCCGGAAATCGCCAGGCGATTGCCGCGCGAGGCGAGCGAGATGCCGAGCGCACGCTCGATCCGCGCCAGATGTTGGTCGCCGTCGCCAAAGAGTTGCGGCAGCAGGGAATTGTCATCGAAGCTCATCTGCAGGCGGGTTTCCGCCGACTCCGGATTGTCGCGCGGGTTCACGCGGCCTCCGTGACGGCAGCACCCGCCAGGCTGTTGGCGTGAATATCGGCGATGCGGATGTCGGCGACCCGACCTAAGAGAGATGCCGGCGCCTCGGCATGGACACCTTGCTGCCAGGGCGAGCGACCGACGAGCTGGCCCGGATGGCGGCCGGCGCGCTCGAACAGGACGGGCAAGAATCGGCCGACGAAGCCCGCGTTAAATTCTTTTTGTTGAGCGGCGATGAGCGCCTGCAAGGAAGCAAGACGTTCGTCCTTCAGGGCTTCGGGAACCTGATCGTCGCGCGACGCCGCAGGCGTGCCGGAGCGCGGGCTGTATTTGAAGGAATAGGCCGCGGCAAATCCAATCTCGCGCACGAGATCGAGTGTTACCGCGAAATCCGCATCGCTCTCGCCCGGAAATCCGACGATGAAATCCGAGGACAGCCCCAGATCGGGCCGCGCTTGGCGCAGCCTTTCGACGATGTGGCGATAATCGTCGGTGCCGTAGCGGCGGTTCATGTCCCACAGCACCCGGTTGGAACCCGATTGCACCGGCAGATGAAGGAAGGGCATCAGCACCTCGACCTCGCCATGCGCGGCGATCAGATCGTCGCCCATGTCGAGGGGATGCGAGGTAGTGTAGCGGATGCGCAGGAGTCCCGGGATGTCGGCGAGAGCGCGAATGAGCCGCGCCAGGCTCCAGCTCGAGCCGTCCCCTGCCGACCCATGATAAGCATTGACGTTCTGACCCAAGAGCACGATCTCGGCGGCGCCGCCGGAAACCAGCGCGCGCGCCTCGTCGAGGATGGAGTCGGCCGGCCGCGAGAATTCGGAGCCGCGTGTGTAAGGCACGACGCAGAAGCTGCAAAATTTGTCGCAGCCTTCCTGCACCGAGAGAAAGGCGCTGACCGGCGATTTGCCGCGCGGCGGCAGCTGGCCGAATTTGCCCTCGGCCGGAAATTCAGTGGCGACGGGTCGCGCCCCGGCCCTCACCTGGGCGATGAGATCGGGCAGCTCGTGATAATTCTGCGGCCCCACCACCAGATCGACCGGCTTGGCGCGGCGCAGGATCTCGCGCCCCTCGGCTTGGGCGACACAGCCCGCCACAGCTAGGATCATGGTGTCGCCGCGCGCGGCCTTCGCCGCCTTCAGCGGCGCCAGACGGCCGAGATCGGAGTAAAGCTTCTCCGCCGCCTTTTCGCGGATGTGGCAGGTGTTCAGCAGGACCATGTCAGCATCGGCCGCACTGTCGCTCAACGCGTAGCCCTCGCGCGCCAGCAACTCCGCCATACGGGCGGAATCGTAGACGTTCATCTGGCAGCCATAGCTCTTGACGTAAAGATTCTTCAAAACACCCTCATTCGGCACCGGCCAGCGCCGACAGCTTGGCCGCGGCCAGCGGCGGCGGCAAGGACACTGCTTGCCGGCCCGACAGATCCGCCGCCAAAGCGGCTCCGATCACGCTTTCGCAATATTCCGCCAATTCCTTGCGCGAGGCGAAATTGGAGGCCAGGACCGGCGGATGGAACGTCACCCGCGCGCTCAACCGGCCCAGGCCCAGCATGGTCCAGAGATGCGGCGCCAGGGTCATGTCGCCATACCAGGCAAAGCAGGGGCGATAGAAGCGGCCGAGCGGCATGCCGTCAAGCCGGAGATAGGCCACCGACACCGGCTGCACCGCGATGGCGAGGCCGGGCGCGCCTTCGGCGACGGCGAAGAGCGAGGATTTGAACGGCAGCAGGCGCTGGCCGTCGCCGCTGGTGCCCTCGGGAAAGAGGATCAGATTCTTGCCGGATTGGAGCCTCGCCGCAATCGCGTCGCGCTGTCGGTTGATCGAGGCGCGGCGCCGGTCGATGAAGACGCAGCCTTGCAGCTTGGCCAGGGTTCCGAACAGCGGCCAGCCGCCGACATCCGCCTTGGCGACGAAGGTCGCGGCGATGCGGCCGCCCAGGATGGCAATGTCGAGATAAGAGGTGTGGTTGCAGATATAGAGCGTCGGATGCGCCGGGCTTAGGGCGCCACGCTGCTCGACGACAATCCCAGCCAGCCGACAGCAGAGGCGGTGATAGGCCATCGGCAAGCGATCGGCGAGCGGGCTTTTCAATGCCAGCAGCAGCAATTGCACCGGCATCAGCGGCACGGTCACCACGAAAAAGGCCACAGCGCGCAACAGTCGGAGCGGCAAGCCCAGGGGCGGCATCAGGCGGCGGCATCCTCGCGCTGCCGGCGCTCGTTGCGCTCGTAATGGCGGTAATATTTTTCGGTGACCAGGTCGGTCTTGACCACGATGCAGACATCGGTGGTGTTGAATTGGCGATCGATCACCGCACCGTCGCCGACAAAGCCGCCCAGCCTGAGATAGCCCTTGAGCAGAGGCGGCAGCAGGGCCTGCGCCGCCGCCGGATCAATCGCCGCGCGCGGCAAAAGATTCATGTCGAGGTAATGGGAACCCAACGCGCGCACCCGCAATTCGGGCGGCGCCAGATGAAAATGATGGAGATAGGCCAGGGGCAAGGCGAGCGGCGCGGTGTCGATGCCGGGCAGGCTGGCGCAGCCGAACATCAACTCGATGCGATGGTGAAAGACATAGGCGGCGATGCCGCGCCACAGCAGCTGCATGGCGAGGCGGGTGCGCGCGGCGGCATCGACGCAGGAACGGCCGAGCTCCAGCACCTCGCCCGGATGGTCCGAGAACCGCGCGACGTCGTATTCGCCGGCGCTGTAGAAGCCGCCCGCCGCGTCCGCGGCATGGCGCCGGATCAGGCGATAGGTTCCCACCACCGCGCCATCGCGCGCACGATCGAGCACCATCACATGGTCGCAGAGATTGTCGAAGGGATCGAAGTCGCGCTTGTCGCGCGCCATCTCGAAAGTCGGATGGGCGCCCATCTCCTCGTAGAAGACGCGATAGCGCAGCGCCTGCACCGCGGCGATGTCGCACGCATCCCGCGCCAAGCGAAGCTGCAGGCTGCCGGCGCGCAGATCGATGCCATCGGCATCGACGCCATCGGCGCTCGTCTCGCGACGCAGGCGGGCGAGATCGCTCACGGGCTCATTTCTTGGCGTTGCCCTTCGATGTGGGCACGGCGAACAGCTCGAGACGGTGATCGATCAGATTGTAGCCGAGGCTTGCCGCCACCTCGCGCTGCAACTTCTCGATCTGCTCGTTGCGGAACTCGATCACTTGGCCGGTGCTGACGTCGATCAGATGGTCGTGGTGGTCGGCCGGCATCTCCTCGTAGCGGGCGCGGCCGTCGCCGAAATCGTGGCGCGCCAAGATGTTCGCCTCCTCGAAGAGCCGCACGGTGCGATAGACCGTGGCGATCGAGATTTTGGGATCGATCGCGTTGGCGCGGTGATGCACCGCCTCGACATCGGGATGGTCGGCCGAATCCGACAGCACGCGCGCGATGATGCGCCGCTGCTCGGTCATCTTGAGACCCTTGTCGAGGCAAAGCTGTTCAAGGCGGGACGGCATTACGGGGTCACGGGACCGGTTCGCGCCATAGGCGAATTATAGCCCAGGAGCTTGGCCGAGCCTATAGCACGGCCGATGTGACCGATCGGTGATGGTGGGCGGTTCAGCTGGCCTTCGCCTGGCGGCCGCGGGTGCCGAGGCCGATCTCCTTGGCGAGCCGGGAGCGCTGCTTGGCGTAATTGGGCGCCACCATCGGATAATCGGCGGGCAGGCCCCAACGCTCGCGATAGGATTCGGGCGTCATGTTGTAGGAGGTCTTGAGGTGGCGCTTGAGCATCTTGAGCTTTTTGCCGTCCTCGAGGCAGACGATGTAATCGGGATGGATCGATTTCTTGACGGTGACCGCGGGCTTCGGCCGTTCGGCGGCGCCGGCAGGGGCCCGACCGATCACGGCAAGCGATTGATAAACCTGGTCGATCAGCGCCGGCAGGTCGGCCGGGGTGGTCGCGTTGTTCGAGACATGGGCGGCGACGATCTCGGTCGTCAGCTCCAATAGGTTGTTGGGCGCGGCTTTGTCAGTCATCTTTGCGGCTTCCTCTGGAATTTCTCGGCGGAGATATATGGGCTTTTCTTCGGTTATGCAATAAAGATTACGCCTTAACTGTGATGTTCCATTCTATTTCCCGGCGAATCCAGGGGCTCGATGTCGCGCGCCAGAATCAGCGCATCGACCGCGGGCTCCGCGCCGCGCCGGTAATAGAAGGGGCGGCGACCGATTCGAGCGAAACCCTCGCTTTCATAGAGACGGAGGGCGGGGTGGTTATCCGCCGCCACCTCCAACACCAATCGCGTGGCCGCCTCCGCCCTGGCCTCGGCATAAAGATCGCGCAGCAAGACGCGGCCGAGGCCCTGGCGGCGCAAATTGGGGTCGACGCAGAGGGTGAGGATTTCCGCCTCGCCGGCGACGATGAGCGAGAGCTGGAAGCCGAGCGGGCTCCGGCGCCCGACCTCCACTAGCCGCGCGCGCAAGACCTGCGGCGCCACCAGCCGCGCCAGCGCCGCGCGATCCCAGGGCGAATCGGCAAAGCAGCGGGCATGAAGCAGCGCCAGCGCGGCGAGATCGTCGGCGCCGGCATCGCGCAAAGTATAGGCCGAGGTGACGGTCACGGTGCTTGCGGCAGGGTGGTGTCGGGCGGCCGCAGATAGAGCGGAAGCGGCGGCGGAAGCGGCTCGGCGCCGAAGCGGGACAAAGCGAGGCGCGCGATCAGCGCCGGGTCGGGCAATTCGGCATCCTGCGCACGCACGACATCGCGCCCGGCCAGCAGCGGCGCGAGCAGCGCCGCCGCATCGCCGGCCAAGATCAAAGCGCCCGGCGGCAGGAAGGATTGGAGCTGCGCCGGTGCCACTTGCCGGCCCGCGCCCAGCACCGTGCCGGATTCGCCGAAAGCCTGCAGAAAAAATTCCGCGCGCTTGCTGTCGAGCGCGACGATGAGGCTGCGACCGCGTCGCGCGGAAGGCGGCACCGCGGCGGCGATCGCGTCGAAATTCGAGATGCCGATCGCCGGTTTTCCCGTCGCCAGCGCCAGGCCGCGCGCGGTGGCGAGGCCGATGCGGATGCCGGTGAAGCCGCCCGGCCCGGTGGTGACGGCGATAAGATCGAGCGCAGAAGCCTTCATCCCCGCCTCGTCGAGAACCGAAGCAATCATCGGCACGAGCCGCCCAGCCTGGCCGCGCTCCATCGCCTCGCGGCGCCGCGCCAGCAGGCGGGAGCCCGCCCGCACTGCCACGGCGCAGCCGCGCCCGGCGCAGTCGAATGCCAAAACCCTGGTCTCGCTCACGGCAATTTCCCCCTCAGCAGCGCGATCATATCCTGCTAGAAGACAAGGGTCATGACGCTCGTCGAAATCGCAAGCCCGGCCCGCGATGTCGCGGTCGACATCCGCTATGCGACCTCCGACAATTTCACCGGCAAGCCGGTCTATGCGCAAGCGGGCTGCTATCTCCACGCCGACGCGGCGGCCGCCCTCGACCGCGCCATTGGTCTCGCCAGGCCGCTTGGATTCCGGCTCAAGATTTTCGACGCTTTCCGACCGAGCGAGGCGCAATGGGCGTTGTGGACTTGCCGCCCCGATCCCGAATTCCTCGCCGATCCGCGCAAGGGCTCGCCCCATTCGCGTGGCGTCGCGGTCGATCTGACGCTGCTCGATCGCGCCGGGCGCGAGCTCGACATGGGCACCGGCTTCGATGCCTTCACCCCGCTGTCGCATCACGCCAACACCGAAATTCCGGCGTCGGCGCAAGCCAACCGCCTCACGCTGCTCGGCCTGATGAGCGCGGCGGGCTGGGATTTCTATAAGAACGAGTGGTGGCACTATCAGCTCTTCGACGCCAAGCGCTATGCGCTGCTAAGAGACGCCGATGCGCCAGTACCGATGATGGACCGGTCTTAAAGCTAAACCGCGCGGACTTCCGTCACTTCCGGCACGTAATGCTTCAGCATGTTCTCGATGCCGGCCTTCAAGGTCGCGGTCGAGCTCGGGCAGCCGGCGCAAGAACCTTGCATGTGCAGATAGACGATGCCGTCGGTGAAGCTGTCGAAGGTGATGTCGCCGCCATCCTGTGCCACCGCGGGGCGCACCCGCGTCTCGATCAATTCGAGAATCTGGCTCACCACCGGATCCCCGGAGGTCTGGGCCGGCACCGCGGCGCCTTCGGCGGCATTTTCCACCGCCGCCTCGCCCGCGGTGTAGTGATCCATGATCGCGCCCAGCACCGGCGGCTTCAGCGCGAACCAATCCTCACTCTCGGCCTTGGTGACGGTGACAAAATCGCCACCGAGATAAACCCCGGTGACGCCCGGCACGGCGAAGAGGCGTTTCCCCAAGGGCGAATGCGCCGCCTGGTCGGATGCCGTGAAATTGGCAGTGCCCGATTGCATGACCGCGCGACCGGGCAGGAATTTGAGGGTGGCGGGGTTGGGTGTGGTTTCGGTTTCTATGAACATGAGGTTTTGCACTTTCTTGGAAAGCTCAGTCATAACGTGGCCCGGCTGGGAGGCAAGTCAACCCCAAAGCGATTGGGGTTATGGATCAAGGGGTTAATAGCCCCTCGGCCTAGGCGAGAGCGGCGAGCTGCGCCTCGGTCAGGCTACCGGGGACTATGGTGATGGGGACCCGCACCGTGCCGGCGAGCTTGCCGAGCAGCGCGTCGATCAGCGGCCCCGGCCCATCCGGCCCCGACCCCGCCGCCAGCACCAGCACCGAGATGCTGGGCTCATCATTCAGCAGCCCGAGCAATTCGTCGCTGCGCAGGCCTTCGCGGATGAACACCACCGGCATGTTGCCGGCGATCTCGTTGACCTCGGCCGAGAGCCGGCCGACCAGCTGCTCGGCGGCGGCGCGGCTTTCCTCTCTCTGGAGCGCGTCGACCGCCGCCCATTGCTTCAGCTCGCTCGGCTCCAGCACGACGAGCAGAGCCACCCGCCCGCCGGTGTGGCGCGCGCGCAAGGCGGCGTAGCGCAAGGCGACGCGCATCTCCTCGGTCTCGTCGACGACGACGAGGAAGATGCGCTGTTGCATCGGCGGGGTCGGTGTCGCGTTCATGGGGACATCCTCACGCGCGGCGGAACGGCAAAGTCGCGAGATAGCCTGCCATCGCCGCCACCACCACGGCAACGATGCCATAGAGCAGCGCGCGGCGGCGGGCGAATTCGCCGATATCGGCGTCGATGCCGATCTGCGAGACGACGAGCGGCGTGGTCTGGCCGCTGATCACGGTCTTGTCGCGAATCAGCAGTACCTCGATGAAATAAGTCCCGGTCGGCACGTTGGACGGGAAATCGACGGTGGCACGGAACAGGCGGTCGCCGAGGAAGCTGACCTTGCCGGCATCCTCGTTATAGATCCCGGCGTGGCGCTCGTCCTCCACCAGCGCGTTGCGGAAATCGGCGACCTCCTCGGGGGCAAGCGCGGTCGGCGTCGCCGGCTGCATGCGTAGATTGGCGAGGCCGATCTGATGCAGCGCCTGCACCGATTCCGGCACGACGTCGTCGAGCGGGCGGTTCGAGAACACGGCGTAATAGCTCGGCACGCCGGCGAAGGTGAGCTGGCGAGTGTTGATCCAGATGCCGGCGATGCGGTGCGCGTGGCGCACCACCATGTCGCGCTCGGGCCCGCGCACCACGATGACGACGTCGCCGGGGCCATCGGTCGCGCCGAACAGCACCACCGAGGTGCCGGTGAATCCGGTGGTGATGGCGATGAGATGGTCGGAGAGATCGGCGAGCAGCGGCTGGTCGGCCTTCACCGGCAACGCGGTGCTCGCTAAGAGCGAAGCCAAGAGAAAGCTTGCGACACGGATTCTCATAGCGGCGCCACCGAATAGAGCGCGTCCGGCGTCACGGTCAGGTCGAAGGCGAGCTTCACCGCCACCGCGAGAACCAGGATGGCGAGACCGGCGCGCAGCTGCTCGGCATGCAGCTTGGCGCCGAAGCGGCTGCCGAGCTGGGCGCCGATGACGCCGCCGACCAGCAGGATCAGCGCCAGCACCAGATCGACGGTGTGGTTCTCATAGGCCTGCAGCACCGTCACCGCGGCGGCGACGAAGATGATCTGGAACAGCGAGGTGCCGGGCACCATCGATGTCGGCATGCCGAGGATGTAAATCATCGCCGGCACCATGACGAAGCCGCCGCCCACCCCCATCACCGCCGAGATCACGCCGACCGCGAAGCCCAGCACCAGCGGCAACAGCGCGCTGATATAAAGCTTGGAGCGGCGGAAGCGCATCTTGAACGGCAGGCCGTGCATCCAATTATGCTGGTGGAGACGCCGCGGCACGGCGGTGCGGCGATGCAGCAGAGCGCGCGAGCTCTCGACCAGCATCAGCGATCCCACCATACCGAGCAGGATCGCATAGGCGAGGCTGATGAAGAGATCGACCTGACCCCAGCGCAGCAGCAACCCGAACAGCCAGACCCCCACCACCGAGCCGCCGAGCCCACCGATTAGCATCACCACCGCCATGGCGATGTCGACATTGCCGCGCCGCCAATGCGCCACGGCGCCAGAGACCGAGGCGCCGACCAGCTGATTGGCGGAGGACGCCACCGCGATCGGGTGCGGCACGCCGATGAGGATGAGGAGCGGCGTCAGCAAGAACCCGCCGCCGATGCCGAAAACGCCCGAGAGGAATCCGACCGCCGCGCCCAGGATCAAGAGGACGATGCCGTCCAATGAAACCGCGGCAATGGGCAGGTAAATGTCCATGGGGCCTTGGGCGGGCGTTGCGGAAAGCGCGCCACCTTAGCCCTGAGAGTCTAGGCGGAGAAAGTCTTTTCGCCGGGAGAGCGCGGCCCTAGAGTCGGCGATCCGATTTTTTATCCACACCGAACGAGGAACCGAGATGGCCGATTTCGCCGACCGCAAGACGCTTTCGCTCGACGGCGCCCGCAAGGCGGCGCAAGCTGCCGAGGCCGAGGCAAAGAAGCAGAGCCTCACCGTCTCGATCGCGGTGCTCGACGAGGGCGGCCACCTTCTCCATTTCAGCCGCATGGACGGCACCGGCCTCGCCAGCGCCGCCGTGGCGCAGGCCAAGGCGCGCGCCGCGGCCTTGTTCAAGCGGCCGACCAAATTCTGGGAAGACGCCTATGCCAGCGGCAAGACGCATCTCGGACTCTTGCCCGGCGTGCTGCCGGTCGAGGGCGGTCTGCCGATCCTGTCCGGCGGCGCGGTGGTTGGAGCGATCGGCGTCTCGGGCGCGAGCTCGGTGCAGGACGGCCAGATCGCGGCGGCGGGCGTCGCGGTGCTGGGAAAATAATTAGGGCCGCAGCAGCCCCATCAGATCGAAGATCTCGGCCAGGATCGGGGTCGCGATCGCCTCGGCGCGCTGGGTGCCGCGCTTTAAGACGCCGTCGATATAGCCCGGATCGGCCTGCAATTGCCGCATCTCCGCGCCGATCTTGCCCATCACCGCGGATGCCACGCCCGCCAGCTCGTCCTTGAAGGCGGAAAAATTCTTGCCGGCGAAGCGCGCAACCGCCGCTTTTTTGTCGGTACCGGACAAAGCGGCGTAGATGCCGAGCAGATTATCGGCCTCGGGGCGTTTTTCAGACTCGGCGACGCTGTCGGGCAGCGGTAGCGGATCGGTCTTGGCGCGGCGGATCTTGAGCGCGATTGAATCCGCGTCGTCGGTCAGATTGATCCGCGAATAATCCGATTCATCGGATTTCGACATTTTCTTTAGACCGTCGCGCAGGCTCATCACTCGCGTGCCGGCGCCGAAGATTTGCGGCTCGGGCAGCGGAAAGAACTCGACGCCGTAGCGCCGATTGAAGGCGCCGGCGATGTCGCGCGCCAATTCCAAATGCTGCTTCTGGTCCTCGCCGACCGGCACATGGGTCGCCTTGTATAAGAGCACGTCGGCGGCCATCAGCACCGGATAGGCGTAGAGGCCCAAGCCCGCATTGTCGCGCGTCATGCCGGCCTTTTCCTTGAACTGGGTCATACGGTTGAGCCAGCCGAGCGGCGTCAGACACCCCAAGAGCCAGCCGAGCTCGGCATGGCCCGGCACGGTCGATTGATTGAAGATGATGCAGCGTTCGGGATCGATGCCGGCGGCGATATAGGCGGATGTGACCTCGCGGGTCTGCGCTTTCAGCTGCGCCGGGTCCTGCGGCAAGGTCAGCGCATGGAGATCGACGATGCAGAAGATGCAGTCGAAATCCTTCTGCAGCCCGACCCAGTTGCGGATGGCGCCGAGGTAATTACCGAGATGCAGATTGCCGGTCGGCTGCACGCCGGAAAAGATGCGGTTCATGCGCGTGGCGTATCGCCTCGGCCCCGACCGGTCAAGCCCAGGCGGCGCTTCAGCTCGCCCCATTCGGCCGCGCCCAGGATCAGCGCCAGCGCGGCATAGGCGGCGAGGCCGGAACATACCAGCAGCGCCAGCGCGGCAAGGCGGACGACCAGCGCGCCGCCAAGCGCCGGCGCCAGAACCGTCTCGAAGCCCCAGAGCAGCAGCCCCATGCCGAGCGCCGCGAGCAGGATGCGCGGTAAGCGACGCTTGCTGCGCGCATCCAGGGTAAAATGGCGGCGCCGGGTGAGCAGCAGCAGCAGCAACAGCGCATTGACCCAGCCCGCCGCCGAGGTGGCGCAGGCGATGCCGGCCGAGCCGAAGGGCAAGACGACGCCGAGAATGAGGGTAAGCGCCAGATTGGCGGCGACCGCGGCGAAGGCGATCTTGACTGGCGTCGCGGTGTCCTGCCGCGCGAAAAAGGCCGGCGCCAGCACCTTGACTAAAACGAAAGCCGGCAGCCCCGCCGCATAGGCGCCTAGCGCCGCCGCCGTCGCCGATGTGGCGACCGGGCCGAAAGCGCCGCGCTGGAACAGCACCTGCAGGATCGGATGTGCCGCGACGCCGAGCGCCACCGCCGCCGGCAAGGTCAGCAGCAGCGCCAGCTCGAGCCCGCGATTTTGCGTCGTCACCGCCGCCGCCTCGTCCTTCAAGCGGATCTGGCGGGACAGGGGCGGCAGGATCGCGGTGCCGACGGCGATACCGACCACCGCCAGGGGCAATTGATTGAGCCGGTCGGCGTAATAGAGGTAGGAGACCGTGCCGCCCGGCAGGAACGAGGCGATCGCGGTCGAGACCACCAGATTGAGCTGCGTCACCCCGGCGCCGAACACGCCGGGCAGCATGAGGCGGCCCAAGCGCTTGACCTCGGGCGTGAGGCGCGGTCGCGGAAACGCCAGCGACATGCCGGCCTGGTGACAGGAGATCATCAGCCAGAGGAATTGCGCGAAGCCCGCCGCGGTCACCGCCCAGGCCAGCGCCGGGCCGCTCACCGGCCGCACCAGCACCAAGGCGCCGATGAGGAAGATGTTGAGCAGCACCGGCGTCGCCGCCACCGCCGCAAAGCGCTCGACCGAATTCAGAATCCCGCCCTGCAGCGCGACCAAGGAAATAAACAGCAGATAGGGGAAGGTGATGCGGGTGAGCTGGACGGTGAGCGCGAATTTTTCCGGATCGGCGGCAAAGCCCGGCGCCAGCACATGCAGGATGGCTGGCGCCAGCGCCTCGCAGATCACCACGAAGATGAAGAGCACCAAGGTCAGCGCCGCCAGCGCCTCCTCGGCGAAATGCTTGGCGCGGTGGTGGCCGTGCTGGGCGATCGAACCGGCGAAGAGCGGCACGAAGGCGGCGCTGAAGGCGCCCTCGGCGAAGAAGCTGCGGAAGAGATTGGGCAGGCGGAAGGCGACGAAGAAGGCGTCGGCCACCGGCCCGGCGCCCAGGAAATTGGCGGTCAGTACGTCGCGGACGAAGCCCAGGACGCGACTCGCCATAGTGTAGCCGCCGACCGTGGCGACCGAGCGCAACAGAGCCATCAGACGGTTTAGGCGAAAGCCCGGCTTTAGGGAAGCGCCGCTATTTCACCTCGCCGGTTTTGAGATCGACGGTGATCGGCATCGCCGCGTCGATCCGGCCCGCCTCTTTCCAGGTCGTCGTGCGCAGCGTATGCGGCGCTACGATGGTGAAATCGGCGCTGAGGTTCGGCTTGCCGCCGATCATCGCATCGACGTAGCGCACGACATTGCCGTGACGGGAATAGACTGCGGTTGGGAAGGACCACGGCTCGTGCCCGCCCGAGGAGGTGATGCTGTAGACGAAATATTCGCTGTCGGGCGTCCAGGCGCCCTTGACGACGTAATAGCCGTCATCGCCCTGCGGCGAGGAGTAATCCTTGGCGGCGAGCAGCTTGCCGGCGGCGTTGCGGAACTCGACGCGGCTTTCGGCGTCGGGCGTGGCGGACAGGCTCTTGTCGGCAGGAACCACCAGCACGAGCATCGTGCTGTCGGGCGCGGCATAGGAGGTCGACGCGACGTTCTGACAGCTATTGGCCAGGCGCGGCTTCGCCAATTGCTGTTGGCCGGCGCAGGGATTTTGCACCGGCGCTGCCTGGGCCTGCGCGGGCGGCGGGGTCGGCGTTCGCGCACAACCCACCAGCAAAGCCACCGCCGCCACCAAAAGCCATTTCGAGCGCATGCGAACCTCCGTCTTCCGCGAGGTGCCCAAGCTAGCGCCTGGCGCCGCCCGCGTCACGCCGCGGCGAGGCCCCGGAAGGCTTGCTTTTGCCCGCCGCCACGGCGAGTCTCGCCGCCGAGGACGGGAGCGAGACATGGCGGCGGAAATCAGCATTGGTGTGGCGGGCGGCGGCGGGCGCATGGGGCGCATGCTGCTGGCCGAAATCGCCGCCAGCAAGGGCTGCCGCATCGCCGGCGCGATCGAGCGAGCGGGCTCGCGCGATCTTGGCCGCGATCTGGGCGATCTCGCCGGTAGCGGCGCGCTCAAGCTCAAGCTCGGCAGCGATCCCAAGGCGCTGTTCAAGCAATCCGACGTCATCGTCGATTTCACCACCCCGGAGGCGAGCACCGCCCATGCCAAGCTGGCGGCATCGCTCGGCAAGGCGATGGTGATCGGCACCACCGGGCTGAGTGCCGCGCAAGAAGCCGCGCTGCGCGCGGCGGCGACAAAGAGCGCCATCGTCTGGTCGCCCAATATGAGCGTCGCGGTCAATCTTCTGCTCAAGCTGGTCGACGAGGCGGCGCGCGCGCTCGGCCCGGCTTACGACATCGAGATTTTCGAGATGCATCACCGCATGAAGGCGGATGCGCCTTCGGGCACCGCGCTGGCCTTGGGCCGCGCCGCTGCGCGCGCGCGCGGAATCGATCTCGACAAGAAGAGCGCACGGGCGCGCGACGGCGTTACCGGACCCCGGCGGCCAGGCGATATCGGCTTTGCCGTGCTGCGCGGCGGCGATGAGGCGGGCGAGCACAGGGTGATCTTCGCCGGCGACGGCGAGACTCTGACGTTCACCCACCGCGCGACGAGCCGGAGGATTTTCGCGCGCGGCGCGGTGCTCGCCGCGTTGTGGGCGGCGAAGCAGAAGCCCGGGCTTTACGCGATGGCGGACGTATTGCGGGGTTGATCCCTTCGTCGGCGAGGCTGGTCTTCGCCGGGTACTGGCACAATTTATTGACGTCGCAGCTTTCGCATTTCGGCTTATGCGCGGTGCAGACATAGCGCCCGTGCAGGATGAGCCAATGATGCGCGTGATGCTTGAATCGGTTCGGCACGATGCGCTCGAGCCCGTCCTCGACCTCGAGCGGATTTTTGCCCGGCGCGAGGCCGGTGCGGTTGCTGACCCGGAAGATATGGGTGTCGACCGCGATGGTGTCGTGGCCGAAGGCGACGTTGAGCACGACATTGGCGGTCTTGCGGCCGACGCCAGGAAGCGCCTCGAGCGCCGCGCGATCGTCGGGCACCGCGCCGTAATGCCGCTCCACCAGCATCGCCGCAGCGCGCATGACGTTGCTCGCCTTGGTGCGATAGAGACCGATGGTCTTGATCGCCTCGCGCAATCTCTCTTCGCCCAGCGCCAGCATCTTCTGCGGCGTGTCGACGGTCTGGAACAGCGGGCCGGTCGCCTTGTTGACCGAGACGTCGGTCGCCTGGGCCGAGAGCGCTACAGCAACAAGGAGCGTATAGGGGTTCCGATAGACCAGCTCGGTGGTGGGGTTGGGCCGCCCGGCGGCGAGCAATTCGAAAAAGCGTACCACCTGGGCCGGGGTGAAGGGCTTCATGCCGCGACATTTTAGCACCAGCGTGCTGCCCGGCCAGCTTTGACGGAGCGCCCAAGCGCTTTTATCCTCTCGCCCATGAGCGACGCCGCACCCGAGCTTTATCGTTCGGAGCTTTCGCCCTATCGCAGCCTGCCGCCGCGCGGCTTCGCCGCGGTGATGGCGGTCTTGGCCAGCGCCTCGCTGATCTTGAGTATCGGCTGCATTTGCCTCGGTGCGTGGCCGGTGACCGGCTTCTTCGGCCTCGATGTCGGACTGGTCTATCTGGCGTTTCGCATCAGCTATCGCGGCGCCCGGCTGCGCGAGATTTTGCGCCTGACCCAATCCGACATGATCGTCGAGCGCATCGGCATCAAGGGCGAGACGCGGCGCTGGCGCTTCGAGCCGGCCTGGCTGCGGCTTGTCTTCGAGGAACCCGATCCAGACACCAACCGGCTCTGGCTGGTGTCGCACGGCAAATCGCTGGCGCTGGGTGCCTTCCTCGCCCCGGCGCAGCGCAAGACGCTTTACCGCGAGCTGGCCGACGCCCTAATCCGCTGGCGCGCGACTTTGATGCCGCACTGAGCCTTTAGAGCTTGGCGCGGGCGAGGAATTTCTTCTTCGCCAGATCGAAGAGCGGCACCAGCGCCTCGAGCTTTGCTTCGCCCAGATTCTTGCGCGCATCCTTGAAGATGGTGTTCTGCTCTTCCTTGATGTGGTGCTCGATCAGATCCTTCACCACGTGGCAGCGCGCCGTCCAATCCTCGCCGGTGATCGGGCCCGATTTGGCGAGCGCCTTCACCAGCCCTTCGGCGAGATGGTGCTCGATATATCCCTCGATCGCGTCGGTGCGGCTTTGCTTCTCTTTCGCCCGCTTCAGCAGCGGATAGAACATGACTTCCTCGGCATGGGCGTGGGCGAGGAAAGCTGGCTGGAATTTCTTGAACAGCGCCTTGCGCTCCGGCGCCTTCTCGGCCTTCAGGATCTTCTCCAGCAGCTCCTTGACCTCCTGATGCTCGCGCTCCAGCACGTCGAGCAGATTCTCCTTGCCCGAGGCGAGCGCGGTGAGGCGGTCCATCAGGTTCTCGTTTTTCTTGGGGGGCTTGAAATCCATAGGTGCGTCCTTCCAAATTTGAAGCGCGTTCAGCTGTCGCGCGCCTCGGCGTGGCCTGGTGTGCATCGATGAAAATCCATTCGAGAATGCTAGCGACTCTTGCTGCGTCGGCGCTTGCGCGACTGGCCCGATTCCGACATGGCGATGGCGATCGCCTGGCGCCGGCTCTTCACCTTGGGGTGGCGACCCTTTCCGCCCTTCAACTCACCGCGCTTGTATTCTTCCATGACGCGCTTGACCTTGCGCTGCGCACCGCTTTTCCGTGTCGCCATGTTTTTCTCTGCTCAAAAACAACCATCGACGGCGAAAGAACAGCGGCGGGTAAATCCGGTTCCGAGCTTAGTGAAGCGTGCCGAAGGCGTCGCCGGAACCGCTATTGTTGTGTTGCCACTGGCCCGTGCCGACATTGCCGCTTCCATTGATGGCGCCACCGGTGGCGCCATATCCGGTCGCCGGCACCGAGCTGTTGCCGATGGTGCCATAGGTGGCGACACCGCCATTCATGGTCTGCTGCGCCAGCGCGTCATGCGAGAAATAAAGCGCGACCGCGAGCAGGACCAGACCGCCCGCGATCACCAGGGCGGAGCGCAATACGCCAGCGGGGACTGGACCAGTATGAAATGCATAAGTCATGGAACCCCTCCGAAATCTGAACGCGAATTTAGACGAGGATGGTGCCGCGCCGAAGTGACCAGATTGTGGCGCAAGCGGGGGAGCCGGGGTTCTGGCTTTGCGGTATGTATTAGGTAGCAGTTGCACAAGGAATTTTTGGGGTGGTCAGCAGCTGTAAAATCAGTTTACAAAAGGGCTCTAGGTCTTTTCAGTACCCCACTACCACCTAATAGCCGCCCGGCAACTGGCGGCTATTTTTTGCTTAAGGCTTATCGTTTGCTGCTGTGAAGGATGATCATTATCGCCAGCACCGCGATCGCCGCATAGAGAATGATACCGGCGGTATAGCCATTGCCCCACGTGCATGGGCCGCGCGCTAGGCCTCCAGTGCGGTCAATTACATAGCAGACCTGAGCCGAGCCCCAGAGAAGGGCCCGGTCGAGCATGGTCATCGCTTGGTCGAGCAGCATACCCAGCAAGACTATCATTTTCTTCCCGGCTTACGGTGAGGATGGGAGGGCCCAACGAACGCGCCTAGCGACCCAAAAAGTGATGGCTATTTTTTAGGCAGTCCAGCCTGTCTCGCCAAGCCTCAGAAAATGCAAGAAAGTCTATAGATTGTAATAAAATATGCGCAGACCCACAAAATCTGGTTGAAGTTTCGCGAAATCATCTCATCATGGTCTGACTGGCGAGGGTATCCATCACCGACTCTCCTCCTAGCCGGAGCGCCATCGCGCCTTTGGACGGGGGAATCGCTTGGCAAGCTCGGCGATGCTCTATTCCTATGCTCGTAAAAAAGCATGGGGGATTGATACCCGCCGCATTGCTGAGGCCGGCGCTAGCCGCCCAGGCGCGGGAAGAGCCGCCGCGCATTGTCGCGCGAAATCGCCTGGACCTGTGCCGCGCCGAGATGCAGCGCGTGGAAATCCGCCACGTTCTCGTCGACCGTGACGTAAGGGTAATCGGTGCCGAACATCACTTGGCGCAGCGGCGCATAGGCCAAGAGCGCCGCCATGGTCGGCTTATAGGCGGAATTGGCGGTCTCGTAATAGAAGCGGCGGAATTCGGCGTCGATGCCGTCGGGCGCGACATCCTTGAGATTTTTTACCTGGTCGCGCGCCAGCGTCGCGGTGCGGCCCGCCAGCATCGGCCAGGTGCCGCCGGCATGGGAGAATATCCAGGTGATGTCGCGGCAACGCCGCAGCGTACCGCTCAGCAACAGGCTCAGCATCGCCCGCGCGGTGTCTTCGGGATATTCGATCAGCGTCGGCGGCACATAGGACATGAGGGCGTTGCAGCAGGCCGGCGCCAGCGGATGGACGAAGACGGTCGTCTTGCGGCGATTGAGCTCGTCCATCACCGGCGCGAATTCGGGATCGCCGGGATATTTGCCGGCATAGCTGGTGGTGATGCCGATGCCCTCGGCGTGGAGATCGTCGAGCGCGCGCGCGATCTCGGCCAGCGACGCATCGACGTCGGGCAGCGGCAGGAAGGCGAAGAGGCCGAAGCGCCCGCGATGGTCGTGCTTGACCTGGGTCGCATAATCGTTGAAGCGGCGGACGATGTCGCGCAGCCGATCGGGCGGCAGGCCGAAGGCCTCGATCCGCGACGAGGTCGACAGCACCGCCTGCGCCACATGATTGCGGTCCATCTGGGCGAGGCTGGCGGCCGGAGTCCAATCGCGGATGCCGGGAATGAGCGCGCCGACGCGCGGATTGTCGCGCCACATCTCGATGAAAAAGGGTGGAAAGAAGTGGTGATGCACGTCGACGGTGCCGGGCGCCATGGCGGGCAACGATGCAATGGAGGTGCCCGGCAGCACCGCCGCGGCGCCCAATGCCGCGGCCCCGCTGAGCAAGCGGCGTCGCGTGAGGCCAAGCCTGACAAAATCCCGCATCGTTCCTCCCATACAACACAGGCTTGGGCCCTTGCCCACCGGCATGATAAAAATGGCCCGGGCCCCGGCAAGCGCGCCGGGAAGCAATAAGACTTTCAGGGGGAGGACGCCAGATGCTCGCACTCGCAGGCTTGCGCCGTTGGGCGCTTGGGATCGGCTTTGCAGTGATGGCGGCGCTGCCGCTTGCCGGACCCGCTTCTGCCGCCGACCCGATCCGCATCGGATTTTCGCTGGGCCTCACCGGCGCCAACGCGCCCAACGGCAAGCAGCTGATCGAGGCGCTCGAGATTTGGCGCGCCGACACCAATGCCAAGGGCGGCTTGCTCGGCCGCACGGTCGAGTTCGTTTATTACGACGACCAGACCCTGCCGCCCAACGACCCCGGCATCTACACCAAGCTGATCGAGGTCGATAAGGTCGGTCTGCTGCTCGGGCCCTACGGCACCAACCAGATCGCCGCCGCATTGCCGGTCATCGCCGAGCACAAGATGACGACGGTGGGCATTCTCGGCACCGGGGCCAATCGCAACAGCCACTATGCGAATTATTTCGCCATGGTGCCGCTGGGCGAGGATCCGATCCATTCCTTCTCCTCGGGTTTCTTCGAGATCGCCAAGGCGCAGAACCCGAAGCCCAAGACCGTCGCGCTTGTCGGCGTCGATGCCGAGTTCGGCAAGAATTCGATCGACGGCGCGCGCGACAATGCGAAGGCGGCCGGGTTCACTATCGTCTACGACCAGCTCTATCCGCCGCCGACCACCGATTTCTCGCCCATCCTGCGCGCGATCGAGGCAACCCATCCCGACATCGTCTTCGTCGCCTCGTATCCGCCCGATTCGGTCGGTATCGTCCGCGCCGCCAATGAGACCGGGCTCAAGACCAAGCTGTTCGGCGGCACCATGATCGGCCTGATGGCGACGCCCTTGAAGGTGCAGCTCGGCCCCTTGATGAACGGCATCGTCATCCACGAGGATTTCGTACCAGCCTTCGATTTCCCGGGCTCGCGCGAGCTCCTGAAAAAATACCAGGCGGTCGCGGCGCAAAAGGGCGGCATCGATCCGCTGGGCTACGGTTTCGTTCCCTTCGGCTATGCCGCGGCGCAGGTGCTGGGCCAAGCAGTGGCGGCGACCAAAAGCCTCGATCAGCAGGCGCTCGCCGATTACATCCGCAGCCACAGCTTCTCGACCGTGGTCGGCGACATCGCCTTCGGCAAGGACGGCGAGTGGAAGACGCCGCGCTTCGTCTTCACCCAATGGCAGCATCTGACCGGCAGCGATCTCGGGCAGCTCACCGACCCGAAGCACAATGTCGTGTTGTGGCCCGATGCCTATAAGACGGGAACCATCATCTACCCCTATACCGACGCGCAGAAATAGCCGCGCAGCCGGCCCGGCCGGCTCAGGTCCGGCGCTTTTCCGCCGGGCCCGCCGCTTCGTGGCGGGTGAACACGGCATCAAGCAAGCCGGGCAGCTCGAAGATCGCGCTGTTCGGCACGGCATCGATTGCGTTCCGCATCGCCTGGTATTTCGGCGGCGCCAGCAGCCGGGCAATGGCGGAGATCAGCTGCGCCGCATTCTTGAAATGCTCGGCGGCGCCGATCTCCCGCGCCCAAATGGCGTTGTAGCGCTCCTGCGCCAACAGCTTCGACCCGGTTTCGAGGATCATCGGCAGGCCCATCACCATCGCCTCGGAGATCGAGCCCGGCCCCGGCTTGCCGACGAAGAAATCGCTCGCCGCCATGATGCGCTCGATCTCGCCGGTGAAGGGCAGCACATGGCGCGGCGCCGAGCCGGGCAGCGCCCGGATCGCCTCGGTCAGCTTGGCGTTGCTGCCGCAGGCATAGATCATCTGCACCGGCAATCCGGCGCTTTCGATGGCGCCGGCATAGGCCAGCATCCGGTTGGCGCCCTGACCGCCGAACATCATCAGGCCGGTCAGCCGGTCGGGCGCGAGACCAAGCCGGCGATGCTCCGCGTCGCGGCGCGCCGGGTCCATCGCGGCCTTGAGCGCGTGGAATTTCGGCGACAGCATCAGGCCCTCGCACGCCAGCACATGATCCTCGTCGAGTCCGAAGCGCCGCGCCTGCGCCAGGCATTTTTCCGTGCCGGCGACGAGATATTGATCCGGGCTCTGAATCCAGGCAGCGTGCACCGGCTCGCAAAAATCAGTGACGATGGTGACGAAGGGTGTCCCGCGCCCGGCGCGGCGCAGGCTTTGCGCGATGGCCCCGTTGATGAGCGGCATGACCGAGATCACCATGTCGTATTCGCGCGTTGCCCAGAACGACGCGAGCTTGCGCGCGATGCGCGAGGCACCCAGCGAGATGGCAATCGACGAGCTTGCCGCCAAGAGCGGCCATAGCAGCATGGTGTGGCCGCGCCGCAGCGCATACTCGTTGTAGATATCGGGGCCCGACTTGCCGGTGAGCGTGTAGAACGGATCGAGCGACGTCAGGATCTCGCGATAGACATCGATGGTTTCGATCCGCCAGTTGCGCTCGCTCGGCAGATAGGCCGCCAGCGCCCGCGAGGTGGCGACATGACCGTAGCCGCTGTCGGTATAGAGAACCAGGATGCGCTTTTCGGAGTGTGTCATGCGCTCGCCATGCTTGTTTCGCCTGGCTGCCATCATGGCAAGCATCCGTGTCGGTTTTATCTCAGAGGCCGTGACATCCGCGGCGGCCGGTCACGCCGCCACCGAGTTGACCGCGCGACCCAAGCGGCCGGGCCGATTCGGCGGCAGCACCGCCGCCGCTGTTGCGCAGCATGGGGGGAAGGTCTACACACGGCGCCTTCCGCGCTCCGGCCGCATTCAGGCCGCGTCCCGGCGGGTGGGTTCAAGGATTCTCGATGGCGCAGATCGAAGCAGCGAACGGCCAATCCCACCGCCGCCGCATGCATCAGAATCTCTATCTCGGCGCGCTCGGCATCGTTTACGGCGATATTGGCACCTCGCCGCTCTATGCCGTAAAGCAATCCATCAACAGCATGGGGACGATCACCCCGGCCAATGTCTATGGCGTGCTGTCGCTGATCGCCTGGGCGCTGATCCTCGTCGTCACGCTGAAATACGTCGCCGTCATCATGCGCATCGACAACCGCGGCGAGGGCGGCATCCTGGCCTTGACCGCGCTGGCCTTGCGGGCGAGCTCGCGGCGGCCTTGGATCCGGCGCTGGATTTTATGGGCGGGGCTGCTCGGCGCCTCGCTGTTTTACGGCGACGGCGTCATCACCCCCGCCATCTCGGTCTTGAGCGCCGTCGAGGGCCTCAAGGTGGCGACGCCCTTCTTCGATCCCTATGTCATCCCGATCACGCTGGCGCTGCTGGTCGTGCTGTTCGCGGTGCAGCGGCGCGGCACCGCGCTGGTCGGCGGCTTGTTCGGCCCGGTGATGGTGACCTGGTTCATCGTCATCGGCCTGCTGGGCGCGCATGAAATCCTGCAGCAGCCCGGCATCCTGCGCGCCTTCAACCCGCTCTATGGCATTGCGCTGGTAGTCGGCCATCCGCTGCAGGGCTTCATCGTGCTGGGCGCCGTCGTGCTCGCCGTCACCGGCGTCGAGGCGCTCTATGCCGATATGGGCCATTTCGGCCGCCGCCCGATTCAGCTCGACTGGCTGAGCTTCGTCTTTCCGGCGCTGCTGCTGAATTATCTCGGCCAGGGCGCGCTGCTGCTGTCGACACCGGGCGCCATCGAGAATCCGTTCTACCGCCTGGCGCCGGATGTGATGCTCTACCCGATGGTGGTGCTGGCGGCGATCGCCACGGTGATCGCCTCGCAGGCAGTGATCTCGGGCGCCTTTTCGATGACCCGCCAGGCGGTGCAGCTGGGATATCTGCCGCGCTTCCAGATTCGCCACACCTCGGACGAGGAGATCGGCCAGATCTACGTGCCGAAGGTCAATCTGTTCCTGCTGCTGGCAGTTATCGCGCTCGTGCTCGGCTTCAAGACCTCGGACGATCTCGGCACCGCCTACGGCATCGCCGTCACCGGCACCATGTCGCTCACCACTGTCCTGGCGCTCATCTACACCGTCGGCGTGGCGCGCTGGAATCCTCTCGGCGCGACGCTGCTGTTCGGCGGCTTCCTCTTCGTCGATCTGGTCTTCTTCGCCGCCAATCTGCTCAAATTTGTCGAGGGCGGCTGGTTTCCGCTGGCGGTGGCGGCGGCGATCTTCGTCATGATGGCGACCTGGATGCGCGGGCGCGATCTCTTGACCGCGCGGCGGGCGCAGGACGCCATGCCTTTGGGTGTCTTCTTAAAAGGGATAAAGCCCGACCGGCCGGAGCGCGTACCGGGCACCGCCATCTTCATGACCTCGCACCCCGAACTGGTACCGGCGGCGTTGCTGCACAACTTGAAGCACAACAAGGTGCTGCATGAGCGGGTGGTGCTGATGAAGGTCGAGGTGCAGGACTTTCCGCATCTGCCCGACGACCAGCGCATCGAGGTGCAGAATCTCGAACAGAATTTCCACACCGTCACGGTGCGCTACGGCTTCATGGACGAGCCCAACATTCCGCGCACCCTAGCCCAGCTTCGGCTGATGCGGCTGAAGTTCAACCTGATGGAGACCTCGTTCTTCATCGGCCGCGAGAAGGTGGTGATCGGTCCGCGCGAGCCCGGCTTTCGCGGCTTCTGGCGCTGGCGCAAGAAGCTCTTCATCTTCATGCAGATGACGATGCTGAGCGCGACGGAATTCTTCCGCATTCCCTCGAACCGCGTGGTCGAGCTCGGCGGGCAAATCGAGATTTAGCGGAAAGTCTTTCTAGGCGACGCTGCGCGAGGGGGAATGCGCGGCCAATTCCAGTTCGGGCTCGGCCGGCAGATCGAGCACGGTGCGTCGGCGCTGCTCGAAGCGCCCGACGCCGACGAGCGAGCGGATCTGCGGC